>ENA-UABQ01000027-UABQ01000027.1-human-gut-metagenome-genome-assembly--contig:-NODE-27-length-70399-cov-8.028275_pt1 | contig 70399 bp, 77 predicted proteins | sample MGYA00243869_ERZ654205 | MGnify/ENA primary metagenome ERZ654205 (study PRJEB26926, sample SAMN06165207) | human gut metagenome | biome: ENVO:00009003; feature: ENVO:2100002; material: ENVO:00002003...
GCCAGGTGACCGGCTCACCTTTTTCGTTCTGCTCATTACAGAAAAAATAACGTTCTCCACCGACCTCTGTCAGATCGATTTCCCAGAGCACCACGCTGGCCGACTGCTCCGCACGGGTGCATTCATTCAGTGTTTCCTGCCGGATATCCTGCATCAGTTCACCACCTGTTTAAACTCTGCGCTGAACTCAACACGCAGCATACTGACCTGCGACGACCATTTTGCGCAGGTCACCTTTATCTTCCTGTAACCATAAGGCGGCGTCCACAGAAAGGCCTTCCAGCCTCCGTGCTCTGCCAGAAACGACTCCAGCGCCGTGGCCTCCTCACGGGAGACAGACAGCGTCACGCTGTACGTTTTCAGGTCAGCGTTCAGCCCGGCAGGCGCACGCTGGGAATAGCCATCACCAAAGCGCACCTCCCTGACGGAAGGAGCCGATGTCACATCCATCCCGGGTTTCACTTTCCAGCGGAAGGTTTTCATCGTCCACCTCCGGAGAACAGACCACCATCGCGCATCTGCCCGGTCACAACATCCATTGCCGCCTTACGGGCTACGTCATAAACAGCCTTCAGCGCCTGTGGCCCTATCTGCCCGTTCGTGCCGTCGTTGTTAATCACCACATGGTTATTCTGCTCAAACGTCCCGGACGCCTGCGACCGGCTGTCTGCCATGCTGCCCGGTGTACCGACATAACCGCCGGTGGCATAGCCGCGCATCAGCCGGTAAAGATTCCCCACGCCAATCCGGCTGGTTGCCTCCTTCGTGAAGACAAACTCACCACGGTGAACAATCCCCGCTGGCTCATATTTGCCGCCGGTTCCCGTAAACCCTCCGGTTGCAAAATGGAATTTCGCCGCAGCGGCCTGAATGGCTGTACCGCCTGACGCGGATGCGCCGCCACCAACAGCCCCGCCAATGGCGCTGCCGATACTCCCGACAATCCCCACCATTGCCTGCTTAAGCAGAATTTCTGTCATCATGGACAGCACGGAACGGGTGAAGCTGCGCCAGTTCTGCTCACTGCCGGTCAGCATCGCCGCCATATTCTGTGCAATACCATCAAAGGTCTGCGTGGCTGCACTTTTTACCTGCGACATACTGTCCGTGGCGCTCTCTTCCCACTCACTCCAGCCGGACTTCAGGCCTGCCATCCAGTTCCCGCGAAGCTGGTCTTCAGCCGCCCAGGTCTTTTTCTGCTCTGACATGACGTTATTCAGCGCCAGCGGATTATCGCCATACTGTTCATTCAGGCGCTGTTCTGTGGCTTCCCGTTCTGCCTGCCGGTCAGTCAGCCCCCGGCTTTTCGCATCAATGGCGGCCCGTTTTGCCCGTTGCTGCTGTGCGAATTTATCCGCCTGCTGCGCCAGCGCGTTCAGGCGCTCCTGATACGTAACCTTGTCGCCAAGTGCAGCCAGCTGGCGTTTGTACTCCAGCGTCTCATCTTTATGCGCCAGCAGGGATTTCTCCTGTGCGGACAGCTGGCGACGTTGTGCCGCCTCCTCCAGTACCGCGAACTGACTTTCTGCCTTCCACAAATCCCGGCGCTGCTGGCTGATTTTCTCATTCGCTCCGGCATGCTTCTCCAGCGTCCGGAGTTCTGCCTGAAGCGTCAGCAGGGCAGCATGAGCACTGTCTTCCTGACGATCGCCCGCAGACACCTTCACGCCGGACTGTTTCGGCTTTTTCAGCGTCGCTTCATAATCCTTTTTCGCCGCCGCCATCAGCGTGTTGTAATCCGCCTGCAGGATTTTCCCGTCTTTCAGTGCCTTGTTCAGTTCTTCCTGACGGGCGGTATATTTCTCCAGCGGCGTCTGCAGCCGTTCGTAAGCCTTCTGCGCCTCTTCGGTATATTTCAGCCGTGACGCTTCGGTATCGCTCTGCTGCTGCGCATTTTTGTCCTGTTGAGTCTGCTGCTCAGCCTTCTTTCGGGCGGCTTCAAGCGCAAGACGGGCCTTTTCACGATCATCCCAGTAACGCGCCCGCGCTTCATCGTTAACAAAATAATCATCCTTGCGCAGATTCCAGATGTCGTCTGCTTTCTTAAACGCAGCCTCTGCCTTAATCAGCATCTCCTGCGCGGTATCAGGACGACCAATATCCAGCACCGCATCCCACATGGATTTGAATGCCCGCGCAGTCCTGTCTGCCCAGGTCTCCAGCGTGCCCATGTTCTCTTTCAGGCGGCGGGTCTGGTCATCAAACCCTTTCGTTGCGGCCTCGTTCGCCGCCTGCAATGCCCCGGCTTCATCGCCGGAACGCTGCAACTGAGCAACATACGCAATCTGCTCCGCCGTCACGTTATGGAACTGGCGTGCCATCGCCGTCAGCCCCGACGTCGGGTCTGTGGTCAGCTTCCCGAAGGCTTCAGCGACCTTGTCCACCTCCACGCCGGATGCAGAGGAGAAACGCGCCACACTCTGGCTGATGGACGCAATCTGAGCCTCACCGCTTACCCCCGCCTTAACCAGTGCGCTGAGTGACTCGCTGGTCTGGTTAAACGTCAGCCCTGCCGCCTGCCCGGCTCTGGACAGGACCAGCATGCGATCTGCCGTCAGACCCGACTGATTGCCGGAAAGGACCAGCGTTTTGTTGAAATCGGACAGGGTTGAGTTGCCCTGATACCAGGCATACGCCAGCGCACCGGTCGCCACCGCCAGCGAGGTGGCCCCCACCATCGGCAGGGTGATCGCACCGGCAAGCCCCCTGAACATGGGGATCATCCCGCCGAAGGAGTCCTTCACCTGCCCCCCCTGTTGCAGCAGGATCAGCCACGGACTTTGCCCGCCTGCAAGCTGCGTGGCCACGTCGGTGAACTGTGCAGGCAGCATACGCATGGCGGCTTTATACTGCCCGACGGAAATCCCCGCTTTCTGTGCAGCCAGCGCCTGTCGGCTCAGCGACTGTTCAACGACTGCCGCTGTTTTTTTCGCATCACTTTCCGTACCGGAAAAATGACGCCTGACTCTGGCCATCTGCTCGTCAAATCTGGCCGCATCCAGACTCAAATCAACGACCAGATCGCCTACCGGTTCAGCCATACCGGACTCCTCCTGCGATCCCTTCTGATACTGTCATCAGCATTACGTCATCCTCCGTCATGTCCGCCACATCCGGGGAAGCGGGGATAACTTCATTCCCGTCCGGGCCAAAGCGGACACCTCCGGCAAGCCCTGCCGCTTTCTGCATCAGCACATCATCTTCAGGCTCTTCGTCAGCCTCGCGCCGGTTCAGCAGACTGAAATCCAGCGGATGCATATCCGGATCGCTGAAAAACAGGCTGAGCACGGTGTACGTCAGCCCGGAAAAGTGCATATCCAGCAGAACATCATGAAAATAATGGGTACTGTAAAAGCGGTGCCAGTCGGCATACTCCGTGGATGACATCCCGGCAAGCATGGCACGCCAGTCAGGTCGCCCCATCTCACGCGCCAGTTTCAGGGCAAAACTCAGCTCACCGTCGAACACTTTCCCGCAGAAACAGGCTCTGCGGGCCCGGCGTCCTCTGTCTGTTCAGGGGCATTATTCACCACAAACTCATACATACCAGACAGCCGGTACACCACGTTTTCAGCATGAGAAATTGCCTCCGTGGGCCAGGTGGTAAGCACTTCCTGCTCAATCTGTTTAACGGCTTCATTCATGGACGGCAGCTTTGTCTTCTGCGGATGGTTATGCCACAGGGACATCGCCACCAGAAACGCGCCGGTTCTGATGGCGTCTTCCACAGTAAACTTCCGGTTGCTGTCTGACTCCGCCTGTTCTGCCTGCCGTTTCATCAGGGCGAGATGCTCAATGCGCTGCAGGGCTGACAGTTCAGAAAGCGTGACGGTCACACCGTTATGTTCAAATGATTCGGTTTTCAGGAACATCGCTGACTCTCCGGATTAACTGTCGGTGACAGTGATTTCTGCAACCGCAGCAAGTTCACCATTACCGGATACAACCGGAATGTTGACCTTACCTGCAGCAACGCCTTTCACGGTGATGGTCATACCACTGACCGACACGGTGGCTTTTGTTTTATCCGCTGACACCGCACGGAAGCTCTTGTCAGTTGCGCCCTCCGGCTGGAATGCCACGGTCAGCGTGGTGCTCTGCCCTTTCACCACCGAGGAGCTGGCAGGCGTCACGGTCATACCGGTTGCCGCTGTTACCGTGCTGCGATCTTCTGCCATTGACGGACGGCCCACATTGGTGACCTTCACCGTACGGGTGATCACTTCCTTCGCCGTCACCGCCTTACCGATACTGCTGACCCAGCCACGGAACACATCGACCGTGCCGTTCGGGAAGCGGATTTTATAGGCACGGGTATCACCTTCATTAAACCACGCCAGCAGCGCCTGCTGCCCCTGCTCTCCGGGCATCCACGCCAGCGTGAAGCTGGTATCTCCGGCGGATTTCTGCCCCTGCCCGGTCGCGGTCCAGTCCGCATCTTCATCATCGAGATAACTGTCGTCATAGGACTCAGCGGTCAGTTCGCCGGGCGTCAGGTCTTTAACTTTAGCCAGACGCGACCAGTCAACGTCTGAAAGCGGGTTCGCATAAGGGTCGCCGCTCCCGTTATAAACCCACAGGGTGGTCCCGGCACCTTTCACCGGTATTGCTGGATTTGGTACAGGCATATCGTCCTCACATTTCATAGGTAATGACATAAGTCAGATCGGCAGAACTCCACAGGCCCGCATCATCGTCGCGCCGGTAGTCATAGCCACTGGCCACCATACTGGTGAGCAAATCTGACAGTGCCGGGATATCGCTCATCACCGGATAAATCCGGGACTCCATCCACGAATCCAGCTCTGAATCCGGCACCTGAGCAGGCAGGAAAACTTCGATATGCAGCTCCGCCTGCCAGGTATCGCTGTCCAGCTCTTCGCCCGTGTATTCAGCGCCGGTGAGATAAACGGCAACTGCCGGAAAATCCGCCTCATCAAAAACAGCGGGGCGACCATCAAAAAACGTCGCCCCGGTGTCATGCTTCTCCAGTGCATCCAGTACGGCTGCACGGAGTTCAGTATGTTTCATCGCTTTATTACCATCCTCAGTTGATGCTGCAGCGCATAGCCCAGCTCTTTCGGAAGACGTTCACGCCGTATCCGCTCAATATTTTGTTTAAACGCCGTGGTCAGCGGCACCGCCATCGGGATTTTCACCACATCAATGGGGTAACGGTTTTTCCCGGCCACACGCTGCATGACATGCCAGCGGCCATTTTTCAGTTGCTGAATAAACGCGCCGGGAATACGACGGTTTCCCACCACAAGCACGCTGCCGCCACCTTTCAGGGCTGAACGCTGCCCCTTTTTACGACGCCTGCGTCGGGACAGGACAATCCGCGCGTTACCCAGCTTTATTACGGGCAAATCCCCCCGGTTAACCTTGATTCTGGCCTGCGGATTTTTGACCGTGGCCCTTTTCAGCCTGGCCCTTTCCTTTACCAGTTTCCGGCGTACCTTTGTCTCACGGGCAACCTGTGACGCCGACTGCGACATCGCGGATGAAGCAACGCGGTTAATGGCCATTGCGGCGGCACCAGGCACCGCCGTTTTGCTGATACGGCTGAGGTTTTCAATGGCCTGCTCAAGACCTTTTATGGCCATACATCCCCCTTTCAGCGGCGACGGTTAACGGCAGGCGGTACGCCCCGCCCAAGCCAGAGATGACAGCTTCCACCATCATCCTGCGAAACCCGGTCTATCCAGAAGTTTTCCTCACCGATGGTCAGCGTGTCTCCACGCCGCAGCTGCCGCACATCATCAGTCCGGACAAACAGGGACGGGCTGGAGCCTTCAACGCGCACGCCCTGTCCGGCATAGCTGATATTTTCAGGGTCATCAAAAACACCACGTATTACTGCGCCGGACTGCTCACCGGATGTCATGGTGGCTGACGTTCCCATGTACCCGCGTATCGTTTCATCGGCGCGGACAATGGCAGCATCGAACAGGTTATCGAAATCAGCCACAGCGCCTCCCGTTATTGCATTCTGGCCAGGCCGCGCTCTGTCATTTCGGCTGCCACACCGGCAGAGACACGAAACGCCGTTCCCGGCAGCACAAATGCCACAGGTTCATCCCGCGTGGCGTGAAGTGCATCAGTATGCAGCGTCACCAGTGCCACGACCGTGACCAGTTCAGACGTATCCAGAATCACGGTATCCGGCTGCGCTGATCCCACCTCATTTTCATGTCCGGTCAGCACATTTTCCGGGCTGACAGACGAGTCCTGACCGGCTCCGTCATCCGTGTCATCAAGCTCCTCTTCCAGCTCTGCCACACGGAGCGCCAGTTCTTCTTTCGTCCCCGTCAGGCTGACATCACGGTTCAGTTGCTCACCCAGCGACCGGAGACGGGCAATCAGTTCATCTTTCGTCATGGACTCCTCCACAGAGAGAAAATGGCCCCTAAGGGCCATGATTACGCCAGTTGAACGGACACGAACTCATCAGGATCAGCCAGCAGCATCAGCGGTGCTGACTGAATCATGGTGAACTCTCGCGCCGGATCGCCGGATGTCTTCCAGTTTTTCGGATAACGGGGAGACGCATTAATACCCTCACTCAATGCATCCGCATCCTGAATACAGCCATAGGTGCGCAGACCGCGTGCATGAGTGTTACCCAGCACCATCGTGTTGTCCGGCAGGAAGTTCTTTTTGACGCCGTTTTCCACGTACTGTCCGGAATACACGACGATGGCCACATCGCCATACATTCCCTTATAAGACACCGCTTTGCCCAGGTCTTTTACCGCTGTCTCCAGTTCGGAATGAGAGCCGCGACGGGTATCCAGCTTCTCCCTGACGGCTTTGAAGGAACGGAACAGCGCCCAGCCTTTCGGGTCAAACACGATGATATTCACCACGCCGCTGGCGTTCAGCGCGTAGGCTTCGATATCGTCGGTCGGGTCATACGTGGACTTGTCACGCTTGCTCCACTCCGTGCCGCCGGACTGCGTGATGTTGTTCGCCGCACTGCGGCCCATATCCACCTCAACCGGATCGAAGGCTTCACCGGTCATGGTGTATTTGCCCTTGAGCACGGCAGAAACTGCCTGCATCTCTTCGACCTGAGCAATGGCCAGCTCTTCGTCACGCATGTTCTGCATGATGATGCGACGGCGGCGGTAAGCCGGGTCCGCCAGATTCTGCGGATCTTCATCCGGCAGGCGACGCAGGGTCATCTGCGGATTCACTTCATGCTTGGGTTTGACATATCCCGGCGTAAATTCAGAGGTGGAGCCGCCACGGGAACGGATAACCTCACCGGAAACAATCGGCGAAACGTACAGCGCCATGTTTACCAGTCCCGGAATTTGTGAGAGATAGACTTTCTCCGTAGTGAAGGGATAGCTCTCACGGAAAAAGAGACGCAGAAACAGCGGATCAAACTTAAATTTCTGCTCATTTGCCGCCAGCAGCTGGGCGGTTGTGTACATCGACATAAAAAAATCCCGTAAAAAAGCCGCACAGGCGGCCTTTAGTGATGAAGGGTAAAGTTAAACGATGCTGATTGCCGTTCCGGCAAACGCGGTCCGTTTTTTCGTCTCGTCGCTGGCAGCCTCCGGCCAGAGCACATCCTCATAACGGAACGTGCCGGACTTGTAGAACGTCAGTGTGGTGCTGGTCTGGTCAGCAGCAACTGCAAGAATGCCAACGGCAGCACCGTCGGTGGTGCCATCCCACGCAACCAGCTTACGGGTGGAGGTGTCCAGCATCAGCGGGGTCATTGCAGGCGCTTTCGCACTCAATCCGCCGGGCGCGGTTGCGGTATGAGCCGGGTCACTGTTGCCCAGCGGCTGGTAATGGGTAAAGGTTTCTTTGCTCGTCATAAACATCCCTTACACTGGTGTGTTCAGCAAATCGTTAACGGCATCAGATGCCGGGTTACCTGCAGCCAGCGGTGCCGGTGCCCCCTGCATCAGACGATCCAGCGCAGTGTCACTGCGCGCCTGTGCACTCTGTGGTGCTGCGGCCAGAATACGGCGGGCCGTTTCCACGGTCATACCGGGGGTTTCGGCCAGCACGCATGCCTGTTCTTCGCGTCCGTGAGCCTCCTCACAGTTGAGGATCCCCATAATGCGACTGTTTTCTGCCGCAACCGCTGCGGTGATCTGCGCGTTCACGTCCGGCTGCGCAGCGCTGGCGTTCTCGCCCTCCGTCGCTTGCACCACGCCAGTAACGTCAGCCTGCGAAGCAGTGGCTGAAACAGTTGTTGATTGAGTCTCTTTGGTCATTCGCCCTCCTGAGAGACGGGATTTACGTGCATCCAGTGCATCACGCATGACGGTGATCGCATCGGTACTGTTCACAAGTTCATCAGCCAGTCCGGCATCAATGGCCTCCTGACCGCTGTACACTGCAGCCTCGGTATCCAGCACAGCCTGCACGGACAGGCCGGTATATGCCGACACCTTCTGTGCAAACATCCGGCGGGTTGCATCCATCCGGGACTGCAGTGTTTCCCGGACATCATCCGGTAGATGGCTGTAGGGGTTGCCATCCACCTTATGGCTGCCGCTGTAAATCAGCGTGATTTCCACGCCCTGTTTCTCCAGCGCAGCACCGTAATTACTGTGAGCCATCATGACGCCGATGGAGCCTGTCCGGGCGGTCTGCGTGACCAGACGCCGGGAGGCGGCGCTGGCAAGCAGCTGACCTGCACTGCAGTTCATGTCGTTGGCCAGCGCCCATACCGGTTTTATGTCTCGCACACGGGCGATGATGTCAGCACAGTCAAATGCTCCCGCCACCATCCCGCCCGGTGTGTCCATATCCAGCAGAATGCCGTCCACCATCGGATCGCTGGCAGCCTGTTGCAGACGGGCGATAATGCCGTTGTAACCGGTCATTCCCGAATACGGCTGCAGCGCCCGCGTCCGGCTGACCAGCGTGCCGGACACCGGCAGCACGGCGATGCCGTTCATGACCTGATAACTGCGGGCCTGTCGTGGTCCGTCATCATCAACGGATAACGCCAGCGCCGCGGGTGCCTCTCCGGCAGTCAGGCTGTCGCCGGATACCGCATCCGTCAGGCGGCTGATCCCAAGCTGGCCTGCAAGCGCACAAAAGAAAACCCGCGCATAGGCGGGTTCAAGCATCAGCGGCTCATTAAAGGCCATACTGGCAATATGCGGGAGATTACGCAGCTCTGCTGTCACTCTTCTCCTCCTCTGTTGATTGTCGCAGCCCGGATTCAAATGCCGCAGCCGCCCAGGCGGGCGGTTTAAGACCGGCTGCACGGCGCTCCATCGTTTCACGGACCTGCTGGGCAAAAATTTCCTGATAGTCGTCACCGCGTTTTGCGCACTCTTTCTCGTAGGTACTCAGTCCGGCTTCTATCAGCATCACCGCTTCCTGTACTTCTTTCAGACCATCGATGGCCATACGACCGGAGCCTATCCAGTCACAGTTCCCCCAGGCACTTCGGGCTTCCTGAAAACTGAAGCGCGCTTTTGGAGGTAACGTCACCACGCGGCGAACGATGGCCTCTTCCAGCCAGCACAGAAACATCTGGCTCGCCTGACGGGATGCGACGAATTTTCGCCGCCCCATAAAGTACGCCCACGACTCGTTCGCACTGGCCCGTGCCGTGGAGTAGCTCATCTGGGCGTAATTCCGGGAAAGCTGCTCATACGAGACACCCAGCCCGGCAGCGATATACCGCAGCAGTGACTGCTCAAAAACGGAGTAGCCATTATCCGTGTCCTGAGCCGTCTGCAGGTTCAGTGAGTCACCCGGCATCAGGTGAGGCACTTTTGCGCCTCCCAGCCGGACCGGTGCTGCGGCGTAATACGCGGCAATTTCACCAATCCAGCCGGTCAGCTTGTCCCGCTGCTCCTGACTATTCGCGCCAAGAATAAAATCCATCGCTGACTGCGTATCCAGCTCACTTTCAATGGTGGCGGCATACATCGCCTTCACAATGGCACTCTGCAGCTGCGTGTTCTGCAGCGTGTCGAGCATCTTCATCTGCTCCATCACGCTGTAAAACACATTTGCACCGCGGGTCTGCCCGTCCTCCACGGGTTCAAAGACGTGAATGAACGAGGCACGACCGCCGGGTAACTCACGGGGTATCCATGTCCATTTCTGCGGCATCCAGCCAGGATAGCCGTCCTCGCTGACGTAATATCCCAGCGCCGCACCGCTGTCATTAAGCTGCACACCGGCACGGCAGTTCCGGCTGTCGCCGGTATTGTTCGGGTTGCTGATGCGCTTCGGGCTGACCATCCGGAACTGTGTCCGGAAAAGCCGCGACGAACTGGTATCCCAGGTGGCCTGAACGAACAGTTCACCGTTAAAGGCGTGCATGGCCACACCTTCCCGAATCATCATGGTAAACGTGCGTTTTCGCTCAACGTCAATGCAGCAGCAGTCATCCTCGGCAAACTCTTTCCATGCCGCTTCAACCTCGCGGGAAAAGGCACGGGCTTCTTCCTCCCCGATGCCCAGATAGCGCCAGCTTGGGCGATGACTGAGCCGGAAAAAAGACCCGACGATATGATCCTGATGCAGCTGGATGGCGTTGGCGGCATAGCCGTTATTGCGTACCAGATCGTCTGCGCGGGCATTGCCACGGGTAAAGTTGGGCAGCAGGGCTGCATCCACACTTTCACTCGGTGGGTTCCACGCCCGCAACTGCCCACCAAATCCGCTGCCACCGCCGTGATAACCGGCATATTCACGCAGCGATGTCATGCCGTCCGGCCCCAGAAGGGTGGGAATGGTGGACGTTTTCATACATAAAATCCTGCAGGTCCCCTGCGTCGCTGTGTCATGCCGGTCTGCACTTCCAGCTCCGCAATGTATTTTTTCAGGTCAGACACGGAAGTGGCCGTAAACTCCACCCTTCGTCCGTCTTTCTGTACCGTTGCCACCCGTTTTCCTGTCATCAGGTCATGCAGTGCCGCACGGGCAGCGGCAAGTTCTTCCTGTCGCGTCATTCATCCTCTCCGGATAAGGCACGGGCGTAATCTGCCAGTGTTTTCTTGTTGGTTGCTGCACCATCCTCTTCCTGCAGGCTCGCCAGCAGTGCACTGAGATCCAGCTGCCAGCGGGAAATACTGATGCGCAGCGCCGCCAGCGCATAAACGAAGCAGTCGAGCGCCTCATTGCGTCGCTTTTTGCTGTCCCACAGTATTTTTTTCCTGCCATCCACCCATTTTTCGACCTGCTCTTCAGCAGTCAGTTGCTGCGCTTCGGTCAGATCAAAAATATCCGGGTTATTCGGGAAGTGAACGGCACCGGGAAGCGGTTCATCCCCTCCCGGCGTCAGTGTGAAGCGGTTATAAATCTGCTCTTTCGCGGTATCCGTACCGATTTCGGTAAGGTAAACCCCGTTTTTGTTTCGCTTACGTGGCATGCTGGCCACCGGCTTTCCGTAGACGGATGCCCCTTTAATGGGGATCACCCGGAACAGCCCATGTTTTTTCGAGCGTTCATACACGATGGTCGGGTCAATCCCGCCAATATCCCAGCAGATACGGGATATCGACATTTCTGCACCATTCCGGCGGGTATAGGTTTTATTGATGGCCTCATCCACACGCAGCAGCGTCTGTTCATCGTCGTGGCGGCCCATAATAATCTGCCGGTCAATCAGCCAGCTTTCCTCACCCGGTCCCCATCCCCATACGCGCATTTCGTAGCGGTCCAGCTGGGAGTCGATACCGGCGGTCAGGTAAGCCACACGGTCAGGAACGGGCGCTGAATAATGCTCTTTCCGCTCTGCCATCACTTCAGCATCCGGACGTTCGCCGATTTTCGCTTCCCACGTCTCACCGAGCGTGGTGTTCACGAAGGTTTTACGTTTTCCCGTATCCCCTTTCGTTTTCATCCAGTCTTTGACAATCTGCACCCAGGTGGAGAACGGGCTGTACGCTGTCCAGATGTGAAAGGTCACACTGTCAGGCGGCTCAATCTCTTCACCGGATGACGAAAACCAGAGAATGCCATCACGGGTCCAGATCCCGGTCTTTTCGCAGATATAACGGGCATCAGTAAAGTCCAGCTCCTGCTGGCGGATGACGCAGGCATTATGCTCGCAGAGATAAAACACGCTGGAGGGATCATCCGGCGTCCATTTGAGGCCAAACGGCGTCTCTTTGTCGCCAAATTTAAGATACTGTTCCTCCCCGCAGTGCGGGCAGGCAACATGAAAACGCATAAAATGCGGGGATTCACTGGCTGCACGCTCAATCTGACAGGTGCCTCTCACTTTGGGCGTGGAGCCACGGATGGACTTTGGCCAGACCGAGCCTTCAATACGCTTGTCACCCAGGAACGTCGGAGAGCCTTCCTGTTCAATATCATCATCAAAGGCAGCAAGTTCATCATAACCCGCCACATCCACTGACTTTTCACGGTAGTTTTTTGCCGCTTTACCGCCCAGGCACCAGAAACCACGCCCATTGGTGAAACGCTTCATGGTGAGCGTGTTATCCCGGTGCTTTTTGCCATACCACGGGGCCAGCGCCAGCAGCGACGGAATATCGCGGATGGTCGGCTCAACGTGGGTTTTCATAAAGTTCTCGGCATCACCATCCGTCGGCAACCAGATAAGGGTGTTGCGCTGCTTATGCTCTATGAAGTAGGCATAAACACCCAACAGCATTTTGGAATAACCGACACGGGCAGACTTCACCACATTCACCTCGCGGATGTAGTCGCTGCCCATCGCATTCATGATGGCCCGCTGAAAGGGCAGTGTTTCCCAGCGCCCTTCCTGGTATGCGGATTCTTTTGGGAGATAGTAATTGGCATCCGCCCATTCAACGGCGGTCTGTGGCTCCGGCCTGAACAGTGAGCGAAGCCCGGCGCGGACAAAATGCCGCAGCCTGTTAACCTGACTGTTCGATATATTCACTCAGCAACCCCGGTATCAGTTCATCCAGCGCGGCTGCTTTGTTCATGGCTTTGATGATATCCCGTTTCAGGAAATCAACATGTCGGTTTTCCAGTTCCGGAAAACGCCGCTGCACCGACAGGGGGATCCCGTCGAGAATACTGGCAATTTCACCTGCGATCCGCGACAGCACGAAAGTACAGAATGCGGTTTCCACCACTTCAGCGGAGTCTCTGGCATTTTTCAGCTCCTGTGCGTCGGCCTGCGCACGCGTAAGTCGATGGCGTTCGTACTCAATAGTCCCTGGCTGGAGATCTGTCTCGCTGGCCTGCCGCAGTTCTTCAACTTCCCGGCGCAGCTTTTCGTTCTCAATTTCAGCATCCCTTTCGGCATACCATTTTATGACGGCGGCAGAGTCATAAAGCACCTCATTACCCTTGCCACCGCCTCGCAGAACGGGCATTCCCTGTTCCTGCCAGTTCTGAATGGTACGGATACTCGCACCGAAAATGTCAGCCAGCTGCTTTTTGTTGACTTCCATTGTTCATTCCACGGACAAAAACAGAGAAAGGAAACGACAGAGGCCAAAAAGCTCGCTTTCAGCACCTGTCGTTTCCTTTCTTTTCAGAGGGTATTTTAAATAAAAACATTAAGTTATGACGAAGAAGAACGGAAACGCCTTAAACCGGAAAATTTTCATAAATAGCGAAAACCCGCGAGGTCGCCGCCCCGTAACCTGTCGGATCGCCGGAAAGGACCCGCAAAATGATAATAATTATCATCTACATGTCACAACGTGCATCTACGCCATCAAACCACGTCAAATAATCAATTATGACGCAGGTATCGTATTAATTGATCTGCATCAACTTAACGTAAAAACAACTTCAGACAATACAAATCAGCGACACTGAATACGGGGCAACCTCATGTCAACGAAGAACAGAACCCGCAGAACAACAACCCGCAACATCCGCTTTCCTAACCAAATGATTGAACAAATTAACATCGCTCTTGAGCAAAAAGGGTCCGGGAATTTCTCAGCCTGGGTCATTGAAGCCTGCCGTCGGAGACTAACGTCAGAAAAGAGAGCATATACATCAATCCAAAGTGATGATGGATGAACATCCCGGTTTCTTCCACCATCGCACCGGAAAAGCGACTATGAGGGTAACCCTGCGTCTGTCAGCACAGTAAAACCCGGTGTGCATCGTTTTTGATTATTCCCGCACACTCACGCAGAAGGAATTCCCCGTCGGGCTACGGTCATGGTTAATGCGGGAATACGGCGACGATACAGCGCAGCTAAAAGGGTAATGGACAGAAAGAGCGGTTTATTTCATTCCACAGGATTCTGAGTGCCCCCCTCCTCCAATAGGCTGAGCATCCACCTATATAGTTTTAATTTTCATCAATCCATTTAACTATCGTTTAATTGTTGTCACATAGGATTCTGCCGTTTTTAACAATGCAGGATAATAAGATGAAAAAAATGTTGTTTTCTGCCGCTCTGGCAATGCTTATTACAGGATGTGCTCAACAGACGTTTACTGTTGGAAACAAACCGACAGCAGTAACACCAAAGGAAACCATCACCCATCACTTCTTCGTTTCGGGAATTGGACAGGAGAAAACTGTTGATGCAGCCAAAATTTGTGGCGGCGCAGAAAATGTTGTTAAAACAGAAACCCAGCAAACATTCGTAAATGGATTGCTCGGTTTTATTACTTTAGGCATTTATACTCCGCTGGAAGCGCGTGTGTATTGCTCACAATAATTGCATGAGTTGCCCATCGATATGGGCAGCTCTATCTGCACTGCTCATTAATATACTTCTGGGCTCCTTCCAGTTGTTTTTGCATAGTGATCAGCCTCTCTCTGAGGGTGAAATAATCCCGTTCAGCGGTGTCTGCCAGTCGGGGGGAGGCTGCATTATCCACGCCGGAGGCGGTGGTGGCTTCACGCACTGACTGACAGACTGCTTTGATGTGCAACCGACGACGACCAGCGGCAACATCATCACGCAGAGCATCATTTTCAGCTTTCGCATCAGCTAACTCCTTCGTGTATTTTGCATCGAGCGCAGCAACATCACGCTGACGCATCTGCATGTCAGTAATTGCCGCGTTCGCCAGCTTCAGTTCTCTGGCATTTTTGTCGCGCTGGGCTTTGTAGGTAATGGCGTTATCACGGTAATGATTAACAGCCCATGACAGGCCGACGATGATGCAGATAACCAGAGCGGAGATAATCGCGGTTACTCTGTTCATTGCTGACCCCACAAACAGATTTCACGCTCAATCTCACGACGAGTCATGAGACCTTTCCATTGCTTACCGCCAGCATATGTCCAGCGACGTAGCTGATCACATGCGCCTTTGATATCGCCCTGGTTTATTTTGCGAAGAAGCGTCGATGTTCTGAAATTGCCAGCACCCACGTTGTAAACGAATGAGTAAAGAGCGCCGCGCATTGTTTCCGGTATATCGACTTTGATGTACGGGTTAATTTGTCTGGCGACCGTGGCAAGGTCTTTATTCAGGAGGGCTTTGCATTCTGCTTTGGTATACGTTTTACCGAGCATGATGTCTTTTCCTGTATGCCCGTGACATACAGTCCATACACCAACAATATCTTTGTATGGTATGTAGCTGACACCTTCCAGACCATCGTTACCACTTGGGCCAGTAATTAACACTGATGCTATAGCAATTGCTCCGCCACCAATAGCAGCAGCAACGGCTTTTCGTAATGATGGAGGCATTATTCACCTCTCGCAGCCTTGCGCTTATCTTCTTTAATCTTGAAATAAAGGTTTGTCAGGTACGTCAGCAGGCCAAATACCAGGCTACCCAGCACACCTATTGCTGCCCACTGTGAGGGCGTGACTTTATCGAGCAGCTGTAAAAACCAGTAACCGGCACTACCTGCTGAGGTGCCATAGGCGACACCCGTTGTTAACTTATCCATGGATTTCATAACCCCACCTCGCAGACAAAGCGGGTGTAAATTGAGGGAATACAACGTATCGCAAAAAAGCAGAAACGTAACAGACTCGGAGTCAGTGAATAACTCAGGTATTGAGTTATCAGCTAATATCGAGACTCAAAAAATGGAAAAACCAGCTCGACGGCGGGTTTAAGCTGTGTGACGAAGTAACCACTCTTAACAGCATAACCAATTTTTTACGTACGTAAACCACTGAATGATATTTATGAGAATGCTACCGAGTGTTCAAAACACCACCACAAATACATAAGAAAACCTCAACAAATAACCAATAAATAATTTCAGACGTTATTTTTAGTTGATTTAAATTAAACTGCCGAATTATAGAACCTCCATAAATAACAACCATTAATATAAATTAGCTAATAGGTTTATTTTTGTTCAAATAAGAGCCATAAATAGGTTTCGATAGAAAAAGTTCAGATAAAAATAGAGATCTACTTCACAAATTAAATGAGAAACTAAAACTTACATCTTGAAATAATCACATTGATTAGATGAATATTTATCGCGCAGTGACATCATTTTTTAATAATAGTTCAAAAAAAAGGGCTCACGATGAAAAAATTAACAGTGGCAATTTCTGCTGTAGCTGCATCAGTACTGATGGCGATGTCTGCTCAGGCAGCTGAAATTTATAATAAAGACAGTAACAAGCTGGATCTGTACGGGAAAGTTAATGCCAAGCACTACTTCTCCTCTAATGATGCAGATGATGGTGATACTACTTATGCCCGTCTTGGCTTCAAAGGTGAAACCCAAATCAACGATCAACTGACTGGTTTCGGTCAGTGGGAATATGAATTCAAAGGCAACCGCGCTGAATCTCAAGGTTCCTCCAAAGACAAAACCCGTCTTGCATTTGCAGGCCTGAAATTCGGTGACTACGGCTCAATCGATTACGGCCGTAACTACGGTGTAGCATACGACATCGGTGCGTGGACTGACGTTCTGCCAGAATTCGGTGGCGATACCTGGACCCAAACAGATGTGTTCATGACTGGTCGCACCACTGGTGTTGCAACCTATCGTAACAACGACTTCTTTGGTCTGGTTGATGGTCTGAACTTTGCTGCTCAGTACCAAGGCAAAAACGATCGTAGCGATTTCGATAACTACACTGAAGGTAACGGTGATGGCTTCGGTTTCTCTGCTACCTATGAATACGAAGGATTCGGTATCGGTGCAACTTATGCGAAATCTGATCGTACCGACACTCAAGTTAATGCAGGGAAAGTTCTTCCTGAAGTATTTGCTTCCGGTAAAAATGCAGAAGTTTGGGCCGCAGGTCTGAAATATGACGCTAACAACATTTACCTGGCCACTACCTATTCTGAAACCCAGAATATGACTGTATTTGCTGATCACTTCGTTGCTAATAAAGCCCAAAACTTCGAAGCTGTTGCACAATATCAGTTCGATTTCGGTCTGCGTCCGTCCGTTGCTTACCTGCAATCTAAAGGTAAAGATCTTGGAGTATGGGGCGATCAGGACTTAGTCAAATATGTTGATGTAGGTGCAACCTATTACTTCAACAAAAATATGTCTACTTTCGTTGATTACAAAATCAACCTGCTTGACAAAAATGACTTCACTAAAGCACTCGGTGTAAGCACTGATGACATCGTTGCTGTAGGTCTGGTTTACCAGTTCTAATCTGATTACGAAAAAGATATGTTGCGGGAGGCGTTGCCTCCCCAACATATAAGTGGCTCCCTCAAGCCACTTCCTTTAGAAGCACAACCTTGCTTCTAACTATATAAACCTTCTGTTATATATTACCCTTTATTTTTGGGGGCGTCTCAACGCCCCATTTTTAATAATTTTTAGTAAACAATTGGCATATTAATTAGAGTTATTAACAACGATATCCATCTCTAACCGGATATCTAATGCCATTAACATCCCTTCAATTATGCCCTCAGCCTTCTGTAACCTTTTCCCGATATAACCATCAGAGCAGCAATGCTTACCTGCCAGTGACATGAATGTCATACCGACTACATAATAATCTACTAATAAATCGTGCAAATCGCTGTTGTTCTTTTTCAGACGGGCCATGCACCCGCAAATAATCATCGCGTCATCGTCACAACATTGCGGGCGAGATTTTACTTTTGAAGTAATTAATCCCTTAAAACCGGCGGCAATGGACGACCAGGTCACATCTTCATGATTATTAGCCGCCCACGCTCCCCAACGCTCAAGAACCATCTGAATATCACGCATCAACTTACTCCACAAAAATCAGACCAGAACGCCAATTACAAGCAAAAATCAACAAAACAGTATTAGTTGATTGTTATCTCTGACTTCATACTCCTGCTCCTGTCAGGGTTTTGGCGTAATTCTTCAGTATTCGGTAATCGGTCAAAACAGAACCGGGGAAACGATATAAGCGCAGATGCCCCCAGCGGTGGCGAAGAAGTTCTGCCATATAAAACTCAAACATCATTCATTCCCCATTTCGGTGATGGTCAGTTCCAGCCTCCCACCTTTGGTAACAGGCATCTTCACAACGCGGTAATCAACGACCTGAGCATCATCCAGCCAGAAACCTGCTTTGGTGAGTGCGTCAAAAGCGGCTTTTTGCAGATTATCCAGGTCACGGCGACGGCGATCCGGCATGTGGCACTCAATACGGATTTTCACTGGCATAGCCAGGCCGATATCCAGCATTGCGTTTTTAATGATTCGGGTGACGTTATCGCGGTATGCCTGCCCTTCTGCGCTGATGTGCGTGCGCCCGCGATTATGGCGGTAATAGCGATTATTGCTCGGAGGCCAGGGTAATGTGATGCTGTAGGTATTCACGCCTTAATAACCCCCTCTTTCAGCCAGATAACCTGTGTTCTCGCCATACCTTCCAGCGCGCATTCTTTTGCATATGCAGCATCGACAAAATGTGTGCGGCGGTCGATTTCGTCGTGGCAGGCAGAACATGCAATGGTGGCAATCAGGTCTGGCGGTTTGATACCGGTACCGCACAATCCAGCCAGCCGGATATGTGCCAGTACAGACGTTTCAGAATTGCCATTACATACGCCAGGGATTCTTACCTGGCATTCCCGACCACGCGCTGCTTTTCTCAAATCAGCCATGATTCCTCCTTGCTGCCAGTCGCAACCATTTTTTATCAACCAGGCTAGCGGTATATCCGAGCAGTGTTGGTATTTCGGATGGCTTCGGCTCAGGCTTACGCTTACGACGATTTGATACTCTGTAGATGTGTCCGTTCATGACACGAATAAGCGGTGTAGCCATTACGCCTCCTGCTTGTCACGGAGCAGCTGGAACTCGCAGCTCTGCGGAATAGTCAGGTGGCAGCCAATATTCACCGCCCAGGCTTCAACCTTACACAGGAAGACATACATCTCTCCGGTATCAAGATCGGAGGTATGGCGTAACGACTGGATAGTGGTGATATCACCGGTTACGACATCAACCAGGTCTTTGGTTTCATAACCGAGATATGTGTGTTTGAGAGCATCTTTTACCCAAGCTGGAGTGGCGAACGTTTTACCCCTGTTGATGAGGTATTCACTGATTTCGCTGTACCACATGTGGCTGAGTGCATTCTGGGAAAGACTGCGTTTCTCACGCCACGGTTTAAGCACCATGCGAAAGCATTTGCCCTCCTCCAGATAAGGCTGGATCTGCCGACCGATAGCGGTGAAGTTACCGCGATGTAATTTGATGCCATCTTGTGGGAGATTCACGCTTCACCTCCGCAGAGGTCAAACGCTGGATGCAAAAAATCGCAGGTGCATCTCTGCATCTGTGAAGGGAGAAGAGAGTTTGGATTGTATGTGCGCATAAACGTCCCCGTTTAGCGCAGAAGTCACCGGAGTTGTTCAGGCTCCGATGACATGATTATGGCAAAATGATTATGTAAAATCAAAAGCCAAAAAACAATTATGGTTTATTTTCTAGCTCTGATTTTTTGAAAGCTTCTATCAGACGATTAGCATCTTCTGTACCACCAGGAAGCACGTTTGATTTTTTAAGAATATACGGTGGGAACTTTGTGGTTAAATATTCATGCTTAAACCATCTACGAAACTCTGACAATGCAGAATCAGGATAGGCATTAATGATCTGAGGATTGGAACTTGCCTGAAGAAAATCTTCAGGGTAATAATGCTCACAGTCTACTCTTTCTCCAAATTCTGTTGCTAACCCCTTTGCTTTCCAGTGACGCGCCCAGCAAGAACCAACACTGCCATCAGGTACGGTATGCTGATTAATCGCTAATCCAGCATTGATGAGATCTACCATCATACCTGCAATTTCATTAAATATAATGAAATACCCATCAGGTATGGTTCCCTTATCTTTTAATAAAGATACTCTGTCATGGTAATGCCTCCACGGGTCCTCCGGTTGATATTTTAGCGCCTCGTATATAAATGTCTTGAGGCCTTTTTTAGCAAGCTCTCTGTAAGATCTAATTGCAGTCTCACTTTCTGCTTGTTTTGCTTCAAAGGCATAGTATTCAAGTATAGCCATGCATACAACATCTGGATAAGCATGGTACTCAACACCATTTCGAATTATTGGTATATAAAGTTTTTCATCTGTAAAACCTTCATTAAGAAGATATGTACCAATAAAAGTCATTCTTCCTTTTTTGAAAATACCGTTCTCAACGGATTGAGCCCACTCATCGGTAATTTCCTTGATTCGCAAACGCTGAACACCACAAACATTTGCCAACCCATTCTGAGTAAGGTACGGAATTCCGTTATCGAGTACCCCCATTTCTATACCGTTAATGACAGCCTCTTGCTTAACATCTAAGTCTAAAGGTATGGATCTGAGGGAGGTAGTTCTCTGTTGTGCCATTTTTGATCCTATCAATTTGAATTCATTGAAAAAATTAGGTGTTCCCTATGCATTAGAACACTCATCATAGTAACCCCACTCGTTTGTGAAAAAAACTAATTTCACAATCAGTTAACTCTCAAAATAACTGATATTCATACTCTCGCTATCCCATATATAGACATCCTTGTTTTAATACAACACTCATGGCTGGCGGCTATACTCCTAACAGATTTGACGCAAATACGGCAATACTCGACTCCACTTATCATCCTGCCACGGCTGAAGTTTTACATGTGCCGTTTCTCGGACGAGGATTGCTCGCGCTCTGTTGAGTATCTGGGGATATTCTTGCTCGATGGAAGTGAAGTGACCAGCTTCACCATGCTCCGCATCCTGAAGAAGATGAGTAACGTTCTGGTAGGCAATTAACATCACATTCCCTGCTCGCCATAACCAGGCGAGTGTGCAAAGTTCGTTATCAGTGAATTGTTTTGTGATTGGGGATTGTTGAACTGCTAGAACGAGAACGCCAGCATCCATTGGCAGTCCCTATAGTAAAACCATAGCTCAGGACGCTTCGTTCAGGATAGATAATTTTATTGTACTTACCTAACTTTCTTACTATAGCACGGTTGAAAAAGTGATTATTACTCAAAAATAAACCTCACCATCAACCATATATTTGAGAGTACTTATCACCTGCTGGGCGGATATTGTTTTCATTAAAGGATAGTGTTTAAAAACAATGCCATTCATAAAATAGATATCACAGGTTTTATTATCTGTATTGATTATGATTTTTTCGAATGTTTTATAGGCAAGTGTACGACATAGCTCTCGCCCATTTTTACTGGTTAAGTCAATAGCATGAAAATCACCAAGTGAGCTCACCGCTTTACTCTTCAAAGTTTTTAATGATACAGAAGCCCTTCGTAATTCCTTATCTAATACTCTGATTTTTTCTGCTATAGCGGTAACTTCAGGCGCAACAGATAATGCAGCAATTAAATTATTAATTTTCATCTGGAGCTCAATAATTTTCAACTCTAAAGTTTCATTAGCATCTTTCTTGTTTTCAACTGGTTGGATTTTACTACAATTAAAAAGCAACTCATTAATGATATTATAATCAACCAAATCTCTCTTTATTGATGGCCTGTCACATCGATGCAGTCTTCTCATCGGACAAACATAATAGCCATGCAAACTTCCAGATACCGCATGAACAATCATGGTATTACCACAAGCCTCGCACTTCATAACTGTTCGAAGTAGATTTATCAACATAGGGTTTTTGCTACTATTGCTAATACCAAAAGGTGCCAACCGAATTTCCTGCACAGCGTAAAACAAATCATCTGATATGACTCTGGGATAATAGCCAGCGATTTCACTTATTCCTTTACCTCTTGCACGATATGAAGGTACGCATATACCTATCAGAGCTTTATTCGCTAATAATTTTTCAATTACAGAAGGTCCCCATGCACTTTCTTTTCCTGAGAAATTCTTTACAGCATGATCATTTAAATACTTGGCTATTGCATTCAATGAGCGCCTTTCCATCCTGAGTTTAAAAATTAGCTCAATAGTTTTCACCCTGTCGGGGTCTGGAACAAAAGCCGTTCTTTTGTCATCTAAGGAGAGCCATCTCGGACAAGACGCCGTCATAATCGTGCCTGACTCCAGTGCATCCTTCCGTTTTTTCTTCCATGATAATTTAACCCGACTTGACTTTATCTCGCTTTCTTCATTTGCCCTTTGTGCTATAAGTATGGCTTTTATTAATGAATATGGATCATTCAAAGAGTCAATATTATAGACTGTATTATCGCAAAGAGTTATAACATCAATACCGTGATTCAAAATCAATTTCAGACGCTCAATCGCTTCACCGACTTTTTCTCTTGAAAGTCTGTCCAGACTTTCAACTAACAATGTAGTTCCTGGCAATATATAACCATGCTCTATAGCATCTAAAAATTCCGAAAAAGCTCCTGATTGTGCATGCTTTCCTTTGAATGCACTTAATCCTAAATCTTCATATGTTATGGTATCAAGATAATAATCACTATTTACCTTTAACCATTCAGCAATAAGTCTTCTCTGTCGGTTTAATGAGTCGCCAGACATCTGACCTGGTGATGAAAATCGCATATATGCTATGGCTTTTTTCATGGTGACACCTGCTAACGTATGCTTTTATAAACCTTAGTGGTGAGATATAATTTTTGTTTAATTTTTATTTAAAAAGACAATTAAGGTCACATTATCTTGAATATACAACAATAATCGTATTGCAATTTTCTTACGCCATAATCTTGAAAGCACAAAAGAATACATAAAAAAATAAAGACATTAACAAAAAGCATAAAACGAGGCTCATATAAATATAAGAGCCTCCATATTTTAGTCGTTTAGAAACAAATTATTTTTAATGTGGTGTGCTTCGTGACAATAAATTAATAACCAACACACCGGCACAAATCAACATCATGCCTATAATGGCTGGCAGGTCCAGCCGTTGGCCGAAAAATCCCCATGACAGTAAGCTAATCAGGACAATACCGACTCCTGACCAGATAGCATAAGCAATCCCTGTAGGAATATAAGCCAGCGTCTGAGCTAATAACCAGAATGATGCACAATAACAAATAATTGTACCAACAGATGGCCATAACCGTGTAAAACCTTCTGAAAACTTCATTAAGGTTGTACCAATGACCTCTGCAAGTATTGCACCACCAAGATAAATATAAGGGTTCATAGCATATTCTTTCCTGTTCAAACTGGAGAGAATTGTACTACAGTTTGAAATCAACTCACCTGTTTCATCATTGTGTACCCATTGATGTTCTTTTATATACCCTCAATACGCGTTTCATCGCGGCACTCTGGCGACACTCCTTAAAAATCAGATTCGTGCTCACCTTTCCTTCCCGTTCTTCTCTGGTAGCGAACCGGTAATACACCGTTCGCCAGACCTTACCATCAACGACCAGGATTCCTGCCCGCGCCATTTTAGCCGCAGCCTGATTTATGCTGGTTACGGTTGCGCCTGTTACCGCGGCAACGTCCTGTGCACAGAAGCTCTTATGCGTCCCCAGGTAATGAATAATTGCCTCTTTGCCCGTCATACACTTGCTCCTTTCAGTCCGAACTTAGCTTTAATTTCTGCGATCTTCGCCAGAGCCTGTGCACGATTTAGAGGTCTACCGCCCATAACAGGAAGTTGTTTTACTGGTTCAGGGATCGCCTCACCACGGTTAATTCTCGCAGTCATATGGACAAGCTCATCTGCGGCCTTACGGCGTAATTCCGCATCAGTAAGCGCATTGGCCCGCATGTTCTGATACAGGTTGGTAACCAGCCAGTAGTGCGCGTTTGATTTCCACGGATAAGACTCCGCATCCGGATACAGGCCTCGCTTCCGGCAATACTCGTAAACCATATCAACCAGCTCGCTGACGTTTGGCAGTCCGGCGATAACGGATGCTTCTTCCCGGCACCATGCAACAAACTGCCCGGGTGATGGCAGAAATGGTCGATTCTGCCGACGGGCTACGCGCATTCCAGCGTTAACCTGTTCCATTGTGGTGATCCCGTTTTCCCGGAAAGCCAGAACCCACTGGCGGCGGATTTCGTTCAGTTCATTCTGGTCACGGTTAGCCAGGCTCGCCGGGAAAGTTGCCAGTAACTGGCTGAACACACCATTGATGATCTGCGCTACCTGCTGTACCTGAGGCTTTTCGTCGTACTGTTCCGGCATGTTGTTGGCGATCCGACGCATCTGCTCACGGTCAAAGTTAATCATCTGTGCGGCGATGTTTTTCATAGATCCACCCCGTAAATCCAGTCTGTGTTTGTCAGGTCGAGTTTTGGTTTGCTAGCTGTCACGCCTGCCTGTTGCTTGTTACGGTTGATTTCGAGTTGGGTCCACTTGTCGCGGAGTTTGGCCGGACTTAGCACGTTACCGGACCAGAAGTTGTCCTGGCATGCCCAGCGGAACAGCACACACATGTCGCGGTGGTTACGTCCGTCACGTTCACGCATCAGGCGGATATCGTTAGCCCACCCTGCAAAATTCGGTTTTCTGGCTGATGGCGCGATGGTCTTCACCATGTCAAACATCCACTCTGCGGCGGTCAGGTCTTCTGCTGTCCCCCACTTGCTGCCGCTCTGAATTGCAGCATCTGGTTTCACCACAGGAAGATCGTTTTCTGGTTGGTCAGAGGATTCGCCAGAATTCTCGGACGAAAAAGGTTTTATATTGTCTTTTGTTAGTTTGTCTTTTGTGTTTACCTGATTCGGGTAAACGCCTTTACCTGATTTGGGTAAACTTTTCTTACCTGATTCAGGTAAATTTACCTCTTTCAGGTAAACTTTATTTTTCTTACCTGATTCGGGTAATGTTGACCATTCACTGACCACATTATTAATACCGATATTCCGCCCGCTCTGAATCAAAATCCCACGCTTTACCAGAACACTTTTTGCAGCAGAACACTTGTGCGGCAATATCCCGGTCAATTCGGACAGTTGCTCGTTGCTCACCCAATCCAGTTTTTTATTAAAGCCATATGTTTTGCGCATGACAGCTAGGAAGACCAGAAGCTGGTGCTGTGTTAATCCGGCCAGCATCACAGCTTCCAGCAACTCATTTGCAATGCGCGTATAACCATCATCGAGATCTGCCACGCGCGGCTCCTTTTGTGCCGCATCCGGCACTGGAAAATTGAATATCTCAGCAGTGTTTGCCATAATTCCTCCCGCAATGAGTGTGTTACGATTTGCATCTGAAAGTCGGTTCTGTTCCAGCAGACCGGCTTTCGCCATTTCTGAACCTGTCATATCGCCCCCAGCATGGTAGTAACCATCGCCATCAATGGACCAGCCAGATCTGGGTCCACACGAAACATCGACACAATACCTTCACTAATTTCCTTCAGTTTCTGGTGGCGTGGTGCGTTGAGAATGACAGCCTGTTTTGCCTCACTGAGTTCCTTTTCCATTTCAGCCAGCCGAGCCATGAAGCTATCCTGCTCAACCAGGTGGCCGCGATATTCCAGCGGTAGTACCGCCAGAATTGCCGGGGTCAGTTCACGCACGTTATTTCGGTATTTTTCAGAATCGAATTTGTTATCGAGGAAGCGGAACAGCTTCTGGCGTGCACGGCTGACATCATCAGGGAAATCGATGGTGCCGCCGCCCTGCTCCCGATACTCATTCACAATGAGTGCGGCAACAACATCCTGATTATCTGCAGCCGACCAGGCGCGAACGGCATCACGGATTTTTTCGTGGCCTGGCGCCTGTTTTGTTTGAGAACGATTTATCACCGCAGTCGGGCTAAATCCGCTAGTCTGTTGGTATGTAAGTGGTTGCATAGTCATTGCCTTATCAGTTAACGCCGCAGTTTAGGCGGCAGAATTACTCGCGTTAAACAATGGTGCGAGGTCGGGACGAATATCTGCTGGTTTAATCTTTCCACCAGTGGCTGAGACAATTTTCATTACATAGCGGGCATCAATTCCGCCACCGTGTAGCCAACGCCAAACTGTGGGTTGGGCTACACCGCATAGATCTGCCAGTCGTTTTTGACTACCTGTAATACTGATTGCGAGTTGAATGGTTTGATTTGTCATTATCAATTCCTATTGGTATTGCAATGAATGAATAATAGCAATGCGTATTAATCCAAGCAATAGCAAAACGTGTTTTGACCATCAATACGCAAGCGTATAAATTAAAACTTATGAAAAAAGAAACTCTTGCTGATCGCTTAAACCTAGCGATGGAACAATCTGGAATGTCTCAAGGCGCTCTTGCAAAGGCGTCTGGCGTAGCTCAACCCACAATCTGGAGACTGACAAGCGGCAACGCGCGCGGCTCAACAAAAATTGTTGAAATAGCTAATGCATTGGGTGTTCGAACAGAATGGCTCTCATCAGGCATAGGCCCGATGAGAAATGACGGTCAACAATCAGGGAAGCCTGCTGTCAGCCATTCCAAATACTTCAAAATTGACGTTCTTGATATAGAAGTCAGTGCCGGGCCGGGTGTAATCAACCGTGAGTTTGTAGAAGTTCTACGCTCGGTTGAATACTCGTTTGACGATGCTCGTCACATGTTCGATGGCAGGAAGGCGGAAAATATCCGCATCATTAACGTGCGTGGTGACAGCATGTCAGGAACGATCGAACCAGGTGATCTGCTGTTCGTTGATATCACGGTTAAATCTTTCGACGGTGATGGTATCTATGCGTTTCTGTATGACGACACCGCCCATGTAAAGCGCCTGCAAATGATGAAGGATAAGCTACTGGTTATCTCTGATAACAAGAGCTACTCACCGTGGGACCCGATCGAGAAAGACGAGATGAACCGGGTATTCATATTCGGTAAGGTTATTGGGAGCATGCCGCAGACGTACAGAAAACACGGATAATCAGCCGCGTGTTGATGAGGCTTTTGGGTAATACGCTGAAGAAAATACCTTATAAAAAATAACATTACGGGAAAGGCAAAAAATGAGTAATAAAACACTTGTTAAAAAATCAAATAACTGTGTCGATGCATACGCCGACGCGTTTGGCTACTCTTCGTTTGGTGACGGCTCTCAGCGCCTAGGTTCAATTTCTTTTTTTCATAATGTAACTGAATGGCCTGTTGATGAAAGTGACGATGTTGAGAACATAAAGTACAACATTGCAACCATTAGAATGCCCGAAGAATTGATGCTTAAATTGGCTGACTTCATTCGCGACCAGCATGACAAAGCTAAAACAAACTAATCGTAATTAATTATGAAACACGATTATTACGAAGCTCCAAACCTAAATGATAAAATTGCAAAGGCGGCAGAATCATTTTGTTTGCACTCCAGTGCGTCTTCCCAGCTAGCAGGTATATCTGGAAAAAGATGGGACATGCTACAATCAAGTGGTAGCAGTGGGTCTGGGAGTGATAACATGCCTGAAAAAGTTGCAAAACTGGAGTCCGATGTTGCTCATATCAAACGAGACGTTGATGAACTTAAAACAGACGTTAAAGCTATCGACAAAAATATGATAACTATTCTTGCACGTCTGGACTCTATAAAAGAATCCTTAACAAACAAGCCATCAAGTGATGCTGTCGATAGAAAGATTTCAGACGCAAAGCTTGCGGTATTGCTTGGTGTTCCAGCAATCATCGCTGCAGGAACAGGACTTTATAAGCTATCAATGTACTTTTTCTTTAGTGCTTAAGAAAATGCTCGCACCCTTGCATTAGGTAAAGCGATTTTTCATTCCCCATTACCCTCGCTCTTAACCAATCATCTAAACCCGGCCACCGTGCCGGGTTTTCTTTTGCCCTCCCCTCATCACACACCGTTCAAAAAACCACCACGACCTCGCTTCAGTTATCGCTATGCGATGCAAGTCACAAAATTAATTCTTTTTGCTATCAAACATTTAATATCAAAACACATCTAGCAATAGCAATAAGTATTGATATCATCAATAGCAATAGCTATTATCCCCATGTCGCAACAACACAACGATACGGCAATCACCTGATTCACCGTTGCGATGACCGCTTAGATCCGCAGCTTGAATTTCAGCAGGCTCCGGGGAGTGCGAGGGGTGAAGCGGACGCGTGAACGTCGGTGTGACCAGCTGAAATCAACACAACACTTTATACCTCAGTCGCTTCAACGAGGCGGCTTAGTTATGACAACCGGCGGCCATCCACCGCCTGAATACGCGCAGAAGTCTCTATATGTTCAGCAGCCCAGCTTACGGGCAGGAGTTTTTATGGTTCATCAACATTACGGAACGCAGACCGTTAATCGCGGTGCGGTCATGCCAGGAATGCTGGTCAAACACAAAGATGGTACCTGGACTGCATCAGCTAATTTACGCGGACGGCTTTATCTGCATCGCGGCATCGAGCGCACTTATACCCGTGACTTGCTCGTGGAAGTTTTTCTCGACGGGCGCGGCAACGGTCTGAATCACTAATCCCCTTTCCTGTTTACCTAATCAGCCTGGCATTTCGCGGGCGATATTTTCACAGCCATTTTCAGGAGTTCAGCCATGAACGCTTATTACATTCAGGATCGTCTTGAGGCTCAGAGCTGGGCGCGTCACTACCAGCAGATCGCCCATGAAGAGAAAGAGGCAGAACTGGCAGACGACATGGAAAAAGGCCTGCCCCAGCACCTGTTTGAATCGCTATGCATCGATCATTTGCAACGCCACGGGGCCAGCAAAAAAGCCATTACCCGTGCATTTGATGACGATGTTGAGTTTCAGGAGCGCATGGCGGAACACATCCGGTACATGGTTGAAACCATTGCTCACCATCAGGTTGATATTGATTCAGAGGTATAAAACGAATGAGTACTGCACTCGCAACGCTGGCTGGGAAGCTGGCTGAACGTGTCGGCATGGATTCTGTCGACCCACAGGAACTGATCACCACTCTTCGTCAGACGGCATTTAAAGGTGATGCCAGCGATGCGCAGTTCATCGCATTGTTGATCGTCGCCAACCAGTACGGCCTTAATCCGTGGACGAAAGAAATTTACGCCTTCCCTGATAAGCAGAACGGCATCGTTCCGGTGGTGGGCGTTGATGGCTGGTCCCGCATCATCAATGAAAACCAGCAGTTTGATGGCATGGACTTTGAGCAGGACAATGAATCATGTACATGCCGGATTTACCGCAAGGACCGTAATCATCCGATCTGCGTTACCGAATGGATGGATGAATGCCGCCGCGAACCATTCAAAACCCGCGAAGGCAGAGAAATCACCGGACCGTGGCAGTCGCATCCCAAACGAATGTTACGGCATAAAGCCATGATTCAGTGTGCCCGTCTGGCCTTCGGATTTGCTGGTATCTATGACAAGGATGAAGCTGAGCGCATTGTCGAAAATACTGCATACACTGCGGAACGTCAGCCGGAACGCGACATCACTCCGGTTAACGATGAAACCATGCAGGAGATTAACACTCTGCTGATCGCCCTGGATAAAACATGGGATGACGACTTATTGCCGCTCTGTTCCCAGATATTTCGCCGCGACATTCGCGCATCGTCAGAACTGACACAGGCCGAAGCAGTGAAAGCTCTTGGATTCCTGAAACAGAAAGCCACTGAGCAGAAGGTGGCAGCATGACACCGGACATTATCCTGCAGCGTACCGGGATCGACGTGAGAGCTGTCGAACAGGGGGATGATGCGTGGCACAAATTACGGCTCGGCGTCATCACCGCTTCAGAAGTTCACAACGTGATAGCAAAGCCCCGCTCAGGAAAGAAGTGGCCTGACATGAAAATGTCCTACTTCCACACCCTGCTGGCTGAGGTTTGCACCGGTGTTGCTCCGGAAGTTAATGCTAAGGCGCTGGCCTGGGGAAAACAGTACGAGAACGACGCCAGAACCCTGTTTGAATTCACTTCCGGCGTGAATATTACTGAATCCCCGATCATCTATCGCGACGAAAGTATGCGCACCGCCTGCTCTCCCGATGGTTTATGCAGTGACGGCAACGGCCTTGAACTGAAATGCCCGTTTACCTCCCGGGATTTCATGAAATTCCGGCTCGGTGGTTTCGAGGCAATAAAATCGGCTTACATGGCCCAGGTGCAGTACAGCATGTGGGTGACGCGAAAAGATGCCTGGTACTTTGCCAACTATGACCCGCGCATGAAGCGTGAAGGCCTGCATTATGTCGTGATTGAGCGGAATGAAAAGTACATGGCGAGTTTTGACGAGATGGTGCCGGAGTTCATCGAAAAAATGGACGAGGCACTGGCTGAAATTGGTTTTGTATTTGGGGAGCAATGGCGATGACGCATCCTCACGATAATATCCGGGTAGGCGCGATCACTTTCATCTACTCCGTTACAAAGCGAGGCTGGGTATTTCCCGGCCTTTCTGTTATCAGAAATCCACTGAAAGCACAGCGGCTGGCTGAGAAGATAAATAATAAACGGGAGGCGGTTTGCACAAAGCATCTCCTGTTGAGTTAAGAACGAGTATTGAGATGGCACATAGCCTTGCTCAAATTGGAGTCAGGTTTGTGCCAATACCAGTAGAAACAGACGAAGAATTTCATACGTTAGCCACATCCCTTTCACAAAAGCTGGAAATGATGGTGGCGAAAGCAGAAGCAGATGAGAGAGACCAGGTATGACAACCACTGAATGCATTTTTCTGGCAGCGGGCTTCATATTCTGTGTGCTTATGCTTGCCGGCATGGGGCTTGTTCAGTGACACCTCAGCAAGAAAACGCCCTTCGCAGCATTGCCCGTCAGGCTAATTCTGAAATCAAAAAAGCCAGACAGCAGTTTCCGGATAAAAACGTCGATGACATTTGCCGTAGCGTACTAAAGAAGCACCGCGAAACGGTAACGCTGATGGGATTCACACCGACTCATTTAAGCCTGGCGATCGGCATGTTGAACGGCGTCTTTAAGGAACGATGAATATGAAAAGCAAAATCATCAGGGAGCTACAGGCTCCTTTTTTATTATTCGCATTTACCCTCAAGCGTATTAACCAACAATTCAGGGATTAATGAAAGATGGCAGACATCATTGATTCAGCATCAGAAATCGAAGAATTACAGCGCAATACAGCAATAAAAATGCGTCGTCTGAACTACCAGACTGTATCCGCAACTCATTGTTGTGAGTGTGGCGATCCGATAGATGAGCGAAGACGCCTGGCTGTTCAGGGTTGTCGGACTTGTGCAAGTTGCCAGGAGGAGATCGAACTTAAGAACAAACAATGGGGACTGTGATGGCCTCAAAGCAGCAAATTTCAACATCGTCCAACTGGGGTGTAAAAATGTTCAGAATCATTTTTCCTAACACCTGGTACGTCGACCACCACGGCACTCCCTGCAAAATCCTGCGTTCTACCCACAACAAAGTTCACTACATCCGAAAAGGCAGAACATGTATCGCCAGCATGTTCCGCTTTAATCATGACTTTGAACCTGTGAATAAAGCTGATGCAGATCGGATAGCAGAAGAGATCGAAACGGCAGAACACATTAAGAAGTTACGTGACATGCGTTCAAAAAGCAGAGGTAACCATGGAATCATACAGCCTCACACTCGATGAGGCCTGTCAGTTTCTTAAGATATCCAGACCAACCGCCACCAACTGGATACGAACAGGCCGCCTACAGGCAACACGTAAAGATCCAACCAAGCCAAAATCTCCTTACCTCACAACACGGCAAGCCTGCATTGCGGCGCTTCAGTCTCCGCTGCATACTGTCCAGGTGAGCGCGGGTGATGGCATAACAGAGGAAAGAAAATGTCACTCTTCCGCAGAAATGAAATATGGTATGCCTCGTATTCGCTCCCGGGCGGGAAACGAATTAAGGAATCTCTTGGCACAAAGGACAAGCGGCAAGCTCAGGAGTTGCATGACAAGCGAAAAGCAGAACTCTGGCGAGTAGAAAAGCTAGGGGATTTACCTGATGTCACTTTTGAAGAGGCCTGCCTAAGATGGCTTGAGGAAAAAGCTGATAAAAAATCTCTCGATTCAGATAAAAGCCGGATTGAGTTCTGGCTTGAACATTTTGAGGGTATAAGGCTTAAAGATATCTCGGAGGCAAAGATTTACTCTGCTGTAAGCAGAATGCATAACAGAAAGACGAAAGAAATATGGAAACAGAAAGTTCAGGCCGCCATCAGGAAAGGTAAAGAACCGCCTGTTTATGAACCAAAGCCAGTATCAACTCAGACAAAGGCAAAGCATCTTGCCATGATAAAGGCCATTCTCCGTGCTGCAGAACGCGACTGGAAGTGGCTGGAAAAAGCGCCTGTCATCAAGATACCAGCGGTCAGAAACAAGCGAGTCAGATGGCTGGAAAAGGAGGAAGCAAAACGCCTTATTGATGAGTGCCCCGAACCACTGAAATCTGTCGTCAAGTTTGCGCTGGCAACTGGTCTGAGAAAGTCGAACATCATAAATCTGGAATGGCAACAAATCGACATGCAGCGACGAGTTGCCTGGGTGAATCCAGAAGAGAGCAAATCAAACCGCGCCATTGGTGTGGCGCTGAACGATACCGCCTGTAAAGTGTTGCGTGATCAAATAGGCAAGCATCACAAATGGGTGTTTGTACATACCAAGGCGGCTAAGCGAGCAGATGGAACATCAACGCCTGCGGTCAGGAAGATGCGCATCGACAGCAAGACATCATGGCTATCAGCTTGTCGTCGTGCAGGAATTGAAGATTTCCGTTTCCATGACCTCAGACACACCTGGGCAAGCTGGCTGATTCAGTCAGGCGTCCCATTATCAGTGCTTCAGGAAATGGGCGGATGGGAGTCCATAGAAATGGTTCGTAGGTATGCTCACCTTGCGCCTAATCATTTGACAGAGCATGCGAGGAAAATAGACGACATTTTTGGTGATAATGTCCCAAATATGTCCCACTCTGGAATTACGGAGGATATAAAGAAGGCGTAACTAATTGAATTGTAATGGCGCGCCCTGCAGGATTCGAACCTGCGGCCCACGACTTAGAAGGTCGTTGCTCTATCCAACTGAGCTAAGGGCGCGTTGATACCGCAATGCGGTGTAATCGCGTGAATTATACGGTCAACCCTTGCTGAGTCAATGGCTTTTGATCTGGTTGCTGAACAAGTGAACGACCGCGTCTGATTTTCTGATTTATTTCGCTATAGCGGCAAACAAACACACACCGCTGCGCGTCTGAATCAAGAAAACCCGTATTTTCATGTATCAAAGTACAATTTACCGCCCTAACGGAAAATTGTCCGCTCCTATGAGACTGGTAACTATGAAACCAACGTCGGTGATCATTATGGATACTCATCCTATCATCAGAATGTCTATTGAAGTTCTGTTGCAAAAAAACAGTGAATTGCAGATTGTCCTGAAAACGGATGATTACCGCATAACCATCGATTATCTCCGAACCCGTCCTGTTGATTTAATCATTATGGATATAGACTTGCCCGGAACAGACGGTTTTACCTTCCTGAAAAGGATCAAACAAATCCAGAGCACAGTGAAAGTGTTATTTTTATCATCGAAATCAGAATGCTTTTATGCTGGCAGAGCGATACAAGCTGGTGCTAACGGTTTTGTCAGTAAATGCAATGATCAGAATGATATTTTTCATGCCGTTCAGATGATCCTCTCCGGATACACGTTTTTTCCCAGCGAAACGCTTAACTATATAAAAAGCAATAAATGTAGTACGAATAGTTCAACGGTCACTGTGCTATCTAATCGTGAAGTGACCATATTACGTTATCTGGTTAGCGGATTATCTAATAAAGAAATTGCCGATAAGTTATTACTTAGCAATAAAACAGTTAGTGCGCATAAATCTAATATTTATGGCAAGCTAGGTTTGCATTCAATTGTAGAGCTTATCGACTACGCCAAATTATACGAATTAATATAATATTAATTATAATTGATCATAAATATCGCATCCGCTTTCGCCACACCTGGCCGAACACCGCTGGCTAACGCTCGATAATTGGCAAAAAAGTTTAGTGTGACATTGCCATTTGCATCTACTTCCTCAGTCGGGCTCGCCGCTCCCAGTGCGAGCCGGGAGCGATCGCTATTACGTAATTCGATGGCGATGGTTTGCGCCATTGCGGGATCATCCAGAGCCAGCAGGTTGGTATCGGATGCCGGCGTTCCCGTAAATAAAATCGCAACTGAACCCGGAGGACATCCCTCCAGCCGCAGGCTAAAAGGGACGAGTGCCGTGGTATCGCCAGCGTTCAGTAATTGTGTCGTAGGCCATCTGCCTAAATCTACCGTCTTATCAATATCCGCAGTGTTTACGGTACAGGAGAAATCAACAACGTTACCGTGCAAATTGATATTAATCGTTCCCAAAGGGTCAGCTGCCCATCCACTGGAAATCCACAGTAACCCGCAGAAACAGCTAAAGAGTGCTCTTCTCATTCTCCGTACCTCATTGATAATCGACGCGTAAATACCCCAGCGCGCTAAACGGCCCTTCGGTCGGTTTTTGACCGGTAATACTGATAGGCCAGGCGCGAAGTGTGACATTGGCTGCCGCAGCTGCATCCAGACGGAAAGGAATAACGCTATTGAGATCGTTAGGCGTGATCGGCGTATCGTTCTGATCGGCGACAATAAAACCTAAATCCTGATTGTCCGACACCATCGCCTGACCAGAAACGGCACTGGCTTCCAGACGCATTGTTAAATAAGCCTGCGCAGCAACATTCGTACATTTGACCGCAATGCTCTTGGTTTGCGGCATGACACCAGCAGGTCGATTACCCGGCCCTGCCGCACTAAATAACGATGCGCCGATATCACCAAAATCAAATTCAACAATCTGCCCGGCATTTAATTCGCAGTTTTGCGGTACTTCAACCCGGCCACCAAAACTAATGGTATAAACAGGTGTAACCAACGGATCGTAAGGCGTTGATGTCACATACACGGTAAACATCACCTGTCTGGGGATCTCCACCATGTTAATAAAGGGACGAATAACCTTTAAACGAAATATTAAACGAGAATCCATCACCCCGAATGGAAGGTTTTGTGAAACGTTAGGATCTGTTCCCATCCGAATATAATTTTGCGGGGGGAACTGAATATCCATCACACTATCAACCAGACTCACCGCACCTAATAGATAATCATTTAATTGCATATATTTATAATTATCGATAGTTTCCTGAACAATAAAGTTGGTGACATAACTACGGTATGTATAATTCACCAGCGTGCCGGGTGGACAAATTGCTGACACACCTACCCAGCCGGATTTTTCCGGTAAAACAACAATCTGCCCTGGCTGGTTATTGGTGCTATTAAAGATATTTGAGAGATCATAGTGTTCATCTTCTGCTACGCCAGTACTATTTGCACAAACAGTAGCCCAGGATATGTTTGCCAGACACAAACATTCCATCGCCAATAATAATCTGCAGATTATCTTCATTGATAATTTCCTTTATGAGCCAGGATGTGTGCAAACTGCCGAAATAACAGTGACGGCTTGCTGTAAGCTTTGCTTCGGCAATACATAGTGCGCAATGCAGCGTGAGTTCGCGCCGTCTCCCCACTGAACCAGTAATTCACCAGACAATGGCGCACCACTTAAATAAACTTGCCCGTCATCACCCACCATACTGGTTATTCCGGTACTGTTTTCCCGTACCAGTGATCCAAACGGCACCGGTTTTCCGCCCTGGGTAACGGTAATGAGCGCCCGCACGCCTATGCGGGTATCAAAATTGGCACGAACCAACGCGCCTTGCGTCGGCACAACGCTGCTAATATTTTTTTCAACATCGATGGAATTCCCCATCGTATTGGTATCAAGCGCGATACGGTTATACCGATAAACCGTGGCATACGGCATCACCGCATAGCCGCGCCAGTCGGTTAAAATGCCAGTTTGATTTTCAATGCGTACACCGCCTGCGCCAGGCGCTTTAATCAAAACATTGGTATCCCCTAAAGGCTGGCTCAGCGTTATGCCATTTTCGTGCCCGACCACACCGCCAGACAGCTGCCAGTTAACGTCATGTTGATCGCGGTCGTAGTTATACCCGACCCCCAGCGTACCGTAAGTGGCCTGCCAGTTTGCCGTGGCGCTGCCCGTATACCCATTATTCGAGGTATCACCCTGGCTTACGTGATAACTCAGGTTGTGGCCTTCCAGTAAGGTCCCACCTACACCTGCCAGCCAGCTATTTTGCCCGTTGCTGTTACGGTTGGCGTTAAAGGAGGCATAAGCGCGGTCGAGCGCATTTTCCCGGGTGTAGCGACGTTTGGTCAGAACATTGAAAGGCACTGAAACATTAAGTCCGACAATACGTTCGTTATCGGGGATCCCTACAGATTCATTCCACGAAAATGAGAGTGAATAACTGATACCAACCCAGCTGCTGGTATACCCCACCTGATACCAGGTATCTGAATCCGAAGTATTCCAGTATTTTTGATGGGTACCAGAGATATAAAGCGAGCCAAAGTCATTAAGTGATTGTGAAATATTTAACTGCAAACGGTCTTTACGGCTAAAGCGTAAATTGTGGTAATTCACGATTATCGGTTCATCCCGATGCTCACCGTCGTAATCGTAATCATATTCGTACCCCTCCATTCGACGATACGCAACATCATCAAGGGTATAAAAACCTTGTGTCGAATAGCGGTAACCCATTAACTGAAAATTGGTGCCGAAGGTGTTCATCGATTTCGCATAGAGGAAGCGAATGGAATCCCCCTCATGACGACTGTCGTCGGCTAACTGACTGCGCGCATGGGTCACATCCAGCGACACTGCCCCCCAGTTTCCGAGATTGCGCCCCAGTCCTAATAAAAAGGCGGTGTAATTGGCAGATAATTGCGTCCCGCCGTAGGCAGTAAATTCCTGTGGTAAACCGCCGAGTGCCGTGCCCTGAAAAAAGAAAGGTGATGATTGCTGACTATTACCGCTACGAAAATCGCCCGCCGTCAGGTCAAATTTGAAACGCCCTTCGCGTTGTAAAATCGGCACTGTTGAATACGGAATTGTGTAATTCTGCTGATTGCCATCGCGCTCGTCGATGGTGACATCCAGATCGCCATTTGAAGATGTCGGGTGCAAATCTGTAATTTCAAAAGCGCCGGGGGAAACATAGCTTTGATAGATAATCAAACCATTTTGCCGAATCGTTAGCTGGGCCGCCGTACGGGCAATCCCACGTACCGTTGGGGCAAACCCTTGCTGGCTATCAGGATACATATTATCGGAAGAGTAAAGCCGTATACCACGAAATCCAACACCATCGAAAATATCACTTCCTGTATTGCCGTCTCCCATTACCAGTTCACTTTTCAGCGGAATAATGGCGCGCTGTACCCAGGTGCCAATATTATTCCACTGCTCTGAATGATATCCATTTCCGCGAAAATAGTTCCAGGAACCATTGTTGCGTAAACGCCACGGGCCAATATTAATCCCGCTGAGCTCACTAAAAAAATAGCTATCGTTACCATTACCTCTGTTACCGGTGAAATTATAATTCAGGAGTAAAGCAGGAATACCTTCATCCCACTCTTCAGGCGGAATGTAACCGTGAGCGCTACTCAACAACGCTATCTGAGGAATAGTGATGTTCAGGCGCATCGCTGCAAAATCAAAGTTAATTGTGGCATCAGGTACAGCTTTCAGTAAATTGATGCATTTATTGTTTTGCTGCTGGGCTAACTCGGGAAATGCACTGCTATTAAGGCCAATTCGTTCAAGGAGCACCTGGTTAAAACAGGGCATTAACCCACCTGATTTATCACCTGTATTTTCTGTTGTCGATTCAAATACGATATCCTGTGAACCAATGAACTCATCATTACGCCAGAGATCCACCCGATACACGCCCGCAGGTTGATGATTACCTCTCTCAAAGCGCGATAAATCAGCAACGGATGTGCCATTCTCTAATAAAAATGCCGGGTTGAAATAACTTTCCGCATAGCTTAAAAAGGAGGGTAAAATGGCAAGAGATGAATAACAAATTCCGGCCAGACACCAGGTATACCTCTGCGGAATATCCGTAGTAGTGGGTATTTTCATAATTAGCTCTGATATTGTCAGATGATTCGGTTAGTTTAAGTTCACTTCTCTGACCGGGGTTACTGAACCATAATCATTAACGGTCTGAAATTTCAGCTTTCCCTGCACTCCTGAGGGTAAGGGAATTTGTGAACTAACTCTGGGTGCCGCCATAGCATTCCCCAACTTTTGGCTGCCCACTTGCAGGTTAACGAGGGTGACATAAAAAGGTGATGGATTATGAACATTGATATAGTTACCGGATCGCGAAAACTTGAGTGTGTCCGGCGCTTCTGCGGGTAATTCTTGTAATTGAATTGGACGGAGAAATAATTTCATGCGCGATAAAATCGCCAGTTGCAAAACATTCCTGCCGTTCAATGCATTTTTATCTACCGAAGGGATCGTCTTAACATTCATCCAGAACAGAGACTCACGATCTGCTGCCAGCGGTGGACCGGTGTAAATAATACGCAAAGTATTTTCGCTTTTGGGTTCACTAACAAACAGTGGCGGTGTAATGATGAATGACTTTTCTTTTACACCGCTGCTGTTTTCAATCCACGAATTGACCAGAAAACGCTCATTGGTATGGCTATTTCTAATCCATACCGCAGTCTGTTTAGCATCAGCGGGATAAATAATACGCGTGGCACCTAATGCGATCCCTCCGGCAGCATGGGCGCTGGCCGAAATGATTAAATAAAATATAATGAGCATCAATAACTTTATTTTAGTCATCATAGTTAATACGCCTTGTGTATTCCTGACGGCAAAAATAAGAAATATAAAGAAATGATTGCTTTGGTTTCTTACAACACATCATTCCCTTTTCATTTAATAAAGCGGCATGATACAAAGTGAACATGATTTCGATTTACATTGCCACCATACCGCTTCAGACAACCGGCACATTACTTTGTTATAAGACGTGATATATAATTCAAAACAACGTGGTTTTGATTATTCGTATCTCATAATAAAAGTCGCGTCAGCATTTGCTTGCCCTGCTGATGCACTTGTACCGGTGCCTTTATAACGTGCAGAAAAATGAAGAACGTTGGTCCCGGGGATCAAGTTCTGGTTGGTTGAGAAGCTATTCCCATCAGGTTTGAGAATTGCGGATGTATTATCAAGTATTTCAATACCGACACCCGTTGCTGTTGTTGTATTGGTACTGGATGCAATGGCCAATAAATTATCATTGATTGCATCAGCCTGACCAGAAAATGCAACGGCAGCATTAGCGGCAACAACAGGATCGCAGTCGTTCAACTGAATGGTGAATGGAATTAATGCAGAGGTATTACCAACAGCATTGAAAATATCGGTACGATATTGACCGAGTGTGACAACCTGGTCTGCCGAGTCAGTATTCACTGAACAGGCAGCATTCACCAGTTCGCCTTCAAAGTGAATTGTACCGCCATCTACAACGGCAGCATAACTACCCGTAGCGGCGAATAGTGCGGCAGCCAGCGCAGACGAAATAAATCTTAATTTCATATATATTCCTTCAATCTCATTTATCGACTCCACATCCGTATATAACCGATTACTTTATTTAAGTCACTGATAGTAGTAAAATTCCTTTTTATCCTCTAAGAATGTCTTAATTGAAAATATGCACTCTAATCTAAAAAATAGAGAGCCCCGTTAGATGAATACTTCCGCGCAAAATATATTCAACACAAATATAGACCTGAAGCGGTAAATCACCAGGCTGAAAATTCTTTTTATATTGTCAGGTATTTCTTAAATTATCTTAATCCTTAAACAAGGAAATAAATCAGTTCCAGATTTACAACGCCATCATGGACGAAAAATGAAGCTTTCAATCTCAGCGACCTCAGCGACGGTGCGCCTAACCTTCGCAAGAGGTCGCTTCACGCGATAAATCTGAAACGAAACCTGACAGCGCGCCCCGCTTCTGACAAAATAGGCGCATCCCCTTCGACCTACGTAACAGATGGAATCCTCTCTCTGATGGCAGCAAAGATTATTGACGGTAAAACGATTGCGCAGCAGGTGCGCTCTGAAGTTGCTCAAAAAGTTCAGGCGCGTATTGCAGCCGGACTGCGGGCACCAGGACTGGCCGTTGTGCTGGTGGGTAGTAACCCTGCATCGCAAATTTATGTCGCAAGCAAACGCAAGGCTTGTGAAGAAGTCGGGTTCGTCTCCCGCTCTTATGACCTCCCGGAAACCACCAGCGAAGCGGAGCTGTTGGAGCTTATCGATGCGCTGAATGCCGACAACACCATCGATGGCATTCTGGTTCAACTGCCGTTACCGGCGGGTATTGATAACGTCAAAGTGCTGGAACGTATTCATCCGGACAAAGACGTGGACGGTTTCCATCCTTACAACGTCGGTCGTCTGTGCCAGCGCGCGCCGCGTCTGCGTCCCTGCACCCCGCGCGGTATCGTCACGCTGCTTGAGCGTTACAACATTGATACCTTCGGCCTCAACGCCGTGGTGATTGGCGCATCGAATATCGTCGGTCGCCCAATGAGCATGGAACTGTTGCTCGCAGGTTGCACCACTACCGTGACTCACCGCTTCACTAAAAATCTGCGTCATCACGTAGAAAATGCCGATCTGTTGATCGTTGCCGTTGGCAAGCCAGGCTTTATTCCCGGTGACTGGATCAAAGAAGGCGCAATTGTGATTGATGTCGGCATCAACCGTCTGGAAAATGGCAAAGTTGTGGGCGACGTCGTGTTTGAAGACGCGGCTAAACGCGCCTCATACATTACGCCTGTTCCCGGCGGCGTTGGCCCGATGACGGTTGCCACGCTGATTGAAAACACGCTACAGGCGTGCGTTGAATATCATGATCCACAGGATGAGTAACATGGCGACATTTTCTTTAGGTAAACATCCGCACGTTGAGCTGTGCGACTTGCTGAAACTGGAAGGCTGGAGCGAAAGCGGCGCGCAGGCGAAAATCGCGATTGCCGAAGGCCAGGTGAAAGTCGACGGTGCGGTTGAAACGCGCAAACGCTGCAAAATCGTCGCCGGTCAGACAGTGAGTTTTGCAGGTCACAGCGTACAGGTTGTTGCCTGATCCCTTTCCCGGCCTGTATCAACAGGCCGGTTCTCTTTTCAGACTTTTGCCCTCTACGCCCCGTTCATCCATGCTGATAGCATCGACATTTTGCCGAAGCGACCATCATGCCAACCGTTATTACGCACGCCGCCGTTCCCCTATGCATTGGTTTAGGGTTGGGTTCGAAAGTCATCCCTCCGCGTCTGTTATTTGCCGGAATCATCCTGGCGATGCTGCCCGACGCCGACGTATTGTCGTTTAAATTTGGCGTTGCTTACGGCAATGTTTTTGGTCATCGCGGTTTTACCCATTCGCTGGTGTTTGCGTTTGTTGTCCCGCTGTTATGTGTGCTGATTGGACGCCGATGGTTCAGGGCTGGGCTGATTTGCTGCTGGCTGTTTTTAACCGTCTCGTTGCTATCGCACAGCTTGCTGGATTCGGTAACCACTGGCGGTAAGGGCGTTGGCTGGCTGTGGCCGTGGTCAGATGAACGCTTTTTCGCTCCCTGGCAGGTGATTAAAGTCGCGCCGTTTGCATTGTCTCGTTACACCACGCCGTACGGGCATCAGGTGATAATTTCTGAATTGATGTGGGTGTGGTTGCCGGGGATGGTGCTTATGGGAATGTTGTGGTGGCGCAGGCGATAACCGGATGCGAAAACTCGCATCCGGCAACAGCGCAATTACTTACGACGCCAGGTGGTCCCTTGCGGGCCATCTTCCAGCACGATCCCCATCTCGTTAAGACGGTCACGCGCCGCATCTGCCGCCGCCCAGTCTTTCGCTTTACGGGCATCCAGACGCTGTTGAATTAACGCTTCAATCTCAGCCACTTCGCTGTCGTCTGCCTGCGCGCCGCTTTGCAGGAACGCTTCCGGTTCTTGCTCCAGCAGGCCCAATACAGCGGAAAGTTTACGCAGGTGAGATGCCATTGCATTCGCCGCTGCCATATCTTCTGCTTTCAGACGGTTTACTTCACGCGCCATATCAAACAGTACGGAATAGGCTTCCGGGGTGTTGAAATCGTCGTCCATCGCTTCAATAAAGCGCGCTTCAAACGCTTCGCCACCGGCAGGCGCAACGGTTTTATCTGTGCCGCGCAGCGCAGTGTAGAGACGCTCCAGCGCCGCACGCGCCTGCTTCAGGTTCTCTTCGCTGTAGTTCAACTGGCTGCGATAGTGGCCCGACATCAGGAAGTAACGCACGGTTTCCGCGTCGTAGTATTTCAGCACATCGCGCACGGTAAAGAAGTTACCCAGCGATTTGGACATCTTCTCGCGGTCAACCATCACCATCCCCGAGTGCATCCAGTAGTTCACATACTGGCCATCATGGGCACAGGTGGACTGCGCGATTTCGTTCTCGTGGTGCGGGAACATCAGGTCTGAACCGCCGCCGTGGATATCAAAGTGGTTACCCAGCTGCTTGCAGTTCATTGCCGAACATTCAATGTGCCAGCCTGGACGGCCCGCGCCCCACGGAGACGGCCAGCTCGGTTCGCCCTCTTTCGACATCTTCCACAGAACGAAGTCCATCGGGTTGCGTTTGTCGTCGACCACGTCAACGCGCGCACCTGCCTGCAGCTGGTCGAGATCCTGACGCGACAGCACGCCATATGTCGGATCGGTCGGGACGTCGAACATCACGTCGCCGTTGTCCGCCACATAAGCGTGACCTTTGGCGATCAGTTGTTCAGTGAGTTCAATAATTTCTGCGATATGGTGCGTCGCGCGCGGCTCCATATCCGGGCGCAGAATGTTCAAAGCATCAAAATCTTTGTGCATTTCGGCGATCATGCGATCCACCAGCGCCACAAAGCTTTCGCCATTTTCATTGGCGCGTTTGATGATTTTGTCGTCGATATCGGTAATGTTGCGCACATACTTCAGTTTATAGCCGAGGAAACGCAGATAGCGCGCAACCACGTCAAAAGCAACAAAGGTACGCCCGTGACCGATATGACAGAGATCGTAAACGGTGATTCCACACACATACATGCCGACTTCCCCGGCGTGAATAGGCTTAAATTCCTCTTTTTGGCGTGTCAGAGTATTGAAGATTTTTAGCATCGAAGATTCCGTTTAGACATGTGTGGGTAATTGAGTTGCGTATAATACCCATATTTCCCGCGCGAATCAGCATACATTGCGTGATGATCCGATCGTGCGGTTATGCTATAACACCACCCTATATATGACCCGAACTGGGTTGAAGCACCAATCAAACGGAACAGGATGCAAAAATGGTTACTTTCCACACCAATCACGGCGATATTGTCATCAAAACTTTTGACGATAAAGCACCTGAAACAGTTAAAAACTTCCTGGACTACTGCCGCGAAGGTTTTTACAACAACACCATTTTCCACCGTGTTATCAACGGCTTTATGATTCAGGGCGGCGGTTTTGAACCGGGCATGAAACAAAAAGCCACCAAAGAACCGATCAAAAACGAAGCCAACAACGGCCTGAAAAATACCCGTGGTACGCTGGCAATGGCACGTACTCAGGCTCCGCACTCTGCAACTGCACAGTTCTTCATCAACGTGGTTGATAACGACTTCCTGAACTTCTCTGGCGAAAGCCTGCAAGGTTGGGGCTACTGCGTGTTTGCTGAAGTGGTTGACGGCATGGACGTGGTAGACAAAATCAAAGGTGTTGCAACCGGTCGTAGCGGTATGCACCAGGACGTGCCAAAAGAAGACGTTATCATTGAAAGCGTGACCGTTAGCGAGTAATCGTGGCGACACTCTTTATTGCAGATCTTCATCTCTGCGTGGAAGAACCGGCGATCACCGCCGGTTTTCTGCGTTTTTTAGCGGGGGAAGCCCGCAAGGCCGACGCGCTGTATATTCTTGGCGATCTGTTTGAAGCATGGATTGGCGACGACGATCCCAACCCACTCCATCGCCAGATGGCGGCAGCGATCAAAGCGGTGTCCGATTCCGGCGTTCCCTGTTATTTCATTCATGGCAACCGTGATTTTCTGCTCGGCAAACGCTTTGCCCGTGAAAGCGGCATGACATTATTGCCGGAAGAAAAGGTGCTCGAACTTTATGGTCGCCGGGTGTTGATTATGCATGGCGACACGCTGTGCACCGATGACGCGGGTTATCAGGCTTTTCGCGCCAAAGTCCACAAACCCTGGCTGCAAATGCTATTCCTCGCCCTGCCGTTGTTTGTGCGCAAACGCATTGCCGCGCGAATGCGAGCGAACAGTAAAGAAGCCAACAGCAGTAAATCGCTGGCGATCATGGACGTTAACCAAAACGCGGTAGTCAGTGCGATGGAAAAACATCAGGTGCAATGGCTGATCCACGGACATACCCATCGCCCGGCGGTACATGAACTTATCGCCAACCAGCAACCTGCTTTTCGCGTGGTACTCGGTGCCTGGCATACGGAAGGTTCGATGGTGAAAGTCACGGCGGATGACGTTGAGCTGATTCATTTTCCGTTTTAAAAAACCCACAACTTTGCTGATTTCACAGCCACGCAACCGTTTTCCTTGCTCTCTTTCCGTGCTATTCTCTGTGCCCTCTAAAGCCGAGAGTTGTGCACCACAGGAGTTTTAAGACGCATGTCTTCCCGCAATAATCCGGCGCGTGTCGCCATCGTGATGGGGTCCAAAAGCGACTGGGCTACCATGCAGTTCGCCGCCGAAATCTTCGAAATCCTGAATGTCCCGCACCACGTTGAAGTGGTTTCTGCTCACCGCACCCCCGATAAACTGTTCAGCTTCGCCGAAAGCGCCGAAGAGAACGGTTATCAGGTGATTATTGCGGGCGCAGGTGGCGCAGCGCACCTGCCAGGCATGATTGCCGCCAAAACGCTGGTGCCGGTGCTGGGCGTGCCAGTACAGAGCGCCGCACTGAGCGGTGTCGATAGCCTCTACTCCATCGTACAAATGCCGCGCGGCATTCCGGTGGGTACGCTGGCGATTGGTAAAGCTGGCGCGGCAAACGCGGCATTACTGGCAGCACAAATTCTCGCGACTCACGATAAAGAGCTACACCAGCGTCTGAATGACTGGCGCAAAGCCCAGACCGACGAAGTGCTGGAAAACCCGGACCCGCGAGGTGCGGCATGAAACAGGTTTGCGTCCTCGGTAACGGGCAGTTAGGCCGTATGCTGCGTCAGGCAGGCGAACCGTTAGGCATTGCTGTCTGGCCGGTCGGGCTGGACGCTGAACCGGCGGCGGTGCCTTTTCAACAAAGCGTGATTACCGCTGAGATCGAACGCTGGCCGGAAACCGCATTAACCCGCGAGCTGGCGCGTCATCCGGCCTTTGTGAACCGCGATGTGTTCCCGATTATTGCCGACCGTCTGACTCAGAAGCAGCTTTTCGATAAGCTCCACCTGCCGACCGCACCGTGGCAGTTACTTGCCGATCGCAGCGAGTGGCCTGCGGTGTTTGAGCGTTTAGGTGAACTGGCGATTGTTAAGCGTCGCACTGGTGGCTATGACGGTCGCGGTCAATGGCGTTTACGTGCCAATGAAACCGAACAGTTACCGGCAGAGTGTTACGGCGAATGTATTGTCGAGCAGGGCATTAACTTCTCTGGTGAAGTGTCGCTGGTTGGCGCACGCGGATTTGATGGCAGCACCGTGTTTTATCCGCTGACGCATAACCTGCATCAGGACGGTATTTTGCGCACCAGCGTCGCTTTTCCGCAGGCCAATGCGCAGCAGCAAGCGCAAGCCGAAGAGATGCTGTCGGCGATTATGCAGGAGCTGGGCTATGTGGGCGTGATGGCGATGGAGTGTTTTGTCACCCCGCAAGGTCTGCTGATCAACGAACTGGCACCGCGTGTGCATAACAGCGGTCACTGGACACAAAACGGTGCCAGCATCAGCCAGTTTGAGCTGCATCTGCGGGCGATTACCGATCTGCCGTTACCGCAACCGGTAGTGAATAGTCCGTCGGTGATGATCAACCTGATTGGTAGCGATGTGAATTATGACTGGCTGAAACTGCCGCTGGTGCATCTGCACTGGTACGACAAAGAAGTCCGTCCGGGGCGTAAAGTGGGGCATCTGAATTTGACCGACAGCGACACATCGCGTCTGACTGCGACGCTGGAAGCCTTAATCCCGCTGCTGCCGCCGGAATATGCCAGCGGCGTGATTTGGGCGCAGAGTAAGTTCGGTTAACTGGTGCTCTATTCTTGCCGGATGCGGCGTAAACGCCTTATCCGGCCTACCGATCCGGTACCCATTGTAGGCCTGATAAGATGCGTCAAGCATCGCATCAGGCATTGTGCACCAATTGCCGGATGCGGCACCGGTTGTAGGCCTGATAAGACGCGTCAAGCGTCGCATCAGGCACAAATGTCTAATGCCTACGACTACAGCGAAATACAGGTCCCCGCTTCGCCCGCCAGCGTCTCTTCAATTCGCGATAACGCCCCAATCCACGCGGGTTTACCACGGCTTCTGACATAACCACTTACCGCCGTTACCTTCGGCCCCATCGAACCATCGGCTTTGGCAAATGGCGCTAACTCATCCGGTGTGGCATGGCGAATGGCGCGTTGCTGCGGCGTTCCCCAGTTTTCATATACCGCATCAGCATCGGTGAGGATCACCAGCCCATCGGCGTTAATCTGCTCGGCAAGCAAGGCAGCGGCGAGATCTTTATCAATCACCGCTTCACTCCCTGCCCCATCTTCCGTCACAGGCACACCGCCGCCGCCACTGCAAATCACCACATGCCCCTCTTTGAGCAACAACTCGATGGCTTCGCTGTCGAGAATTTTACGCGGTTGCGGAGACGCCACCACCCGGCGCAAATATTTACCATCACGTTTCATCTGCCAGCCGTAAGCCGCTTCCAGTGCCTTTTGTTCTTCTGGCTGATAAACCGGACCAATAAATTTCTCTGGCTGCAAAAACGCCGGATCATCAGGCGAAACCTCAATGCGCGTCAGCACCGTCGTGACAGGCGGCATCTGCGGCTGTGCGCTCAAACTCTGCGCCAGCATATAGCCAATCATCCCCTGGCTTTCCGCCACCAGCACATCCAGCGGATACGGATCTACCTCTTTCCACGCCAGATTCTGCAATGCCAGCAGCCCCACCTGCGGCCCATTGCCGTGAACAATCGCCAGCCGATAAGAACGGGCCAGGCGCGCCAGCGCGGGTACAGCACTGGCGATATTGCGATATTGATTTTCTGCCGTCAGCGCCTCACCGCGCTGGAGTAAGGCGTTGCCCCCAAGAGCTACAACCAGTGTTTTCATGGTGTTCCTTGTAATAATTGTTGACCAAGCCAGAACCCCAGCAGCGTATCTGCCCCTGACGTGTGCCCCAGCGCCAGCAGCGAATCAATCGCAACAGCGGTACGTTTCGGGCAACTCAGAGCATGAACAAAGTGCAGGAGTGGCGAGGCGAAATATCCTTGCGCGGCATAACGTAAATAACTGACGCTCACCGCTGTGGTAACGAGTTGCAGATTGTCGGAACAGGCAAAAAACTGGCGACCGGAGCGCGCATCTAAAGCGCCATAATACCAGGCCGCCAGCAGCATTCCGCTCAGCGTGTCATCATGACTCGGCGTTAATCCGGGGCCTTTACCCAGCCAGTGCCGCCAGTCGGTCTTAACGCCATTGAGCGCGGCCTGAAAACAGTGACGAAACTGGCGTAACTCAGCAGGCAGCGGATCGCTTGCCGCCAACGCCAGTGGCCCGAAAAGCCCGGTTTCCTCCGCGCGTTGCATCCATGCAGCTGCAAGTGGTTGAGGATGCGCAGGCGGCGTAATACGCAGCAAACAATAACGCTGTGGCTGTTTAACCGTGAAACGCCCGAGGCGAATCCCTTGAGCCACAACCTGTGGTCGTTCATTGCCGCATAATCCACCGCATAACGCATCGAATTGCGCACGGCGAAGCATCCATCCTCCGGGGCCGAAACCACTACCCTGACGATGCAGCGTTAACAGTTCGCCGCTTTCCGTCATCAGGTTAATCGCCCGTCGCCACACTCCCGCTAACCGCCAGGACTGGCGATAATTCGGTGCACTACGGCTGGCAAGCAGAGGATGGATGATCGTCATTGCGCGTTCCTCAACCAATCCCCATGCTTTCAGCCAGTGCTTCCAGCGCCTGTTCAAAACACGCCAGCGGTGCCCGCACAGTGCCTGCGCCAATCTGCCCGATCCCCGCCTCTTTATGGGCGATACCGGTATTGATGAGTGGCGTAATGCCGGTTTCTACCACGCGACGAATGTCCAGTCCCAGGCACGCGCCCTGAAAATCCCAGCCTGGGATCTGCAACTGCATATTGCGCTCAAGGTAAATTTCCGCCATCTCTTCAGATACCGCTCTGGCCGCTTCCATGCCACCCGCACCGACAAAGCGCGTTACGCCAGGCGCTGCGATCATTGCCGCACCTCCGATACCAAAGGTTTCGGTAATCGCGCTATCGCCCATATCCGGGTTCGCCTGCTCCTGCGAGAAGCCGGTGAAAAACAGACCTTGCGGAGTGTTTACAGGCGCAGTAAACCAGCGTTCGCCCAGCCCGCTTACCCGAATCCCGAACATATTGCCGTTGCGGGTCATTGCCGTGACGATGCTGCCTGCGCGGATCATCGCGCCAGCATCCATCGCCGCCTTGCAGTAAGCCATCGCGAGGTTGAGGAAGAACTGATCGGTCACGCTGAGGAAATCCATCACTTCGGCGATGTGCTGTTTATCATGATCGAGGCGAGCAATTTGTGGGGCCAGCGCACGCATTAACAGTGCAGAGGAAGCAATATTGCGTTGATGGAACTCATCGCCCATCGTAATGCCCTGCGCCATCATCGCCGTGAGATCGATACCGCGCTCCATGCGCCCCAGCGCCGCGCTTAATACTGGCATTAACACATCGCGCATCCAGCGATGGCGAGTCAGGACATCTTCGCCGTAAGCGCCAAAACGCATCACTTTGCCGATACCTTCGTTGAGGTTGCAGTACGCCCGGTTGCCGTCGGTCACGTTCTCGACCACCAGCATCGGCATACTGGCAGAAGTAATGCCGCCCATTGGCCCGACGGCATTCACATGGTGACAAGGAATGAAGTTCACTTCCCCCTGCTCCAGCATTGCCAGTGCCTGCGCTTCATCTTTCGCCCAGCCTTCAAACAGACATGCACCCACACATGCCCCTTTCATTGGCCCGGTCATCTCCTGCCAGCGCATTGGCGGCCCGGCGTGAAGCAGTGTTTTGCCCTGGTTTAGTTCGCTGATAAGTGAAGAAGCCGGTTGCACATCCAGCCAGTGTGGACGAGCGCGACGAATTTGTTCGATAACCGCAGCATTGGCTTGCGCCACTGATGTAAACATGGGAACCCCTTATTGCAAACGTTCTAATAAACGAGCCAGTTTTTTATTGCCGCCGGCGACTGGCGACCATTGGTAATGCACAACCGGTTTGCTGGCGCTTTGTAGCTCCAGCGCAAAGCTGCGTAATCCGATGTTAATCACGGCGACGTTTTCCAGTAATGACGGTGTGTGTTGCTGTGTGGCAGACGAGAGCGGATGAATTAACGCTGCCGCCAGCAAGGTGGCTTCCGGCAGCGAACTCACTACCGCGATCCCCGCATCTTCCAGCGTGGCGATTTGCTGCGAGCGGCATTGCGGGTCACGTTCGGTACCTGTCACCGTGGCAATGGCGTACAGTGGTTGGCTGTCTGAACGCGCGGCACAGGCTTTTTGCCAGGCGCTCACCAGCGAGGCAGCAGGATCGGCGGTCGCACCGAAGCCAATCACGACATCAAGCAGCAATACGCGCACTTGCGGTTTAGCGCCGAGATCGGCAATTAACTGGTTGCGTAAGGCTGGGTCGATCATCGGATGGGGACGCCCGACGGTGTAGAAATCATCGCCCAGATCAATGATCTGGTGACCATCGGCGTCCAGCATCATGCCGTGATGATGGGTATCGTCGGCTTCCACGCCAAGGTGCCCGGCAAGTAATCCCGCCGCTTCGGCAGCAAGCGTACCGCCGGTATACAAACCGCAAATAAATCCGCTGCTGACAGGCGCTATTGCGTTACGTCGCGCCGTGACGCGTGAAAGCAGGCAAGCCAGGCGTGCGGCCTCATCCAGCGAGGAGGCAAACCAGACATTCTCGTCGCGGGCCACCGCCGGGGTATAACCTAAAAACAGCGCCACCGTCGGTTTGCCGGTTGCTTTCATGGCATTAACAATTTTCAGACGCACAGCTTCGGCAGGCGGTTTTGAAACAAATGCCAGCACTTCGCTTTTCTCGTCTGCACTGAGCATTTCCAGCGCCGTCAGCGCACTGATGCCGCCCACTTCACGGCTGAGGTCGCGCCCGCCAAGGCCAATCGCGTGAGTAATTCCCTCCCCTGCCAGCGCAATCTGTGAGCACAGCTCCTGAATCCCGGTACCGGAAGCGCCAATGACGCCAATGTTGCCTTCCGGCATCACGTTAGCAAAAGCCAGCGGCGTGGCGGCAATCATCGACGTACCGCAGTCCGGCCCCATCACCAGCAAGCCTTTTTCTCGCGCGCGGGTTTTAAGTTGGATTTCATCTTCCAGCGTGACGTTATCGGAGAACATCATCACGTTGAGGTTGCGATCCAGCGCCTGATTCGCCAGCTCCGCCGCATACTCGCCAGCCACTGAAATCAGCGCCAGATTGGCATCGGATAATTTCTGACAGGCACTGTCCCAGCGACGCACCTGCGTCAAGGACTGGCTGCTGCCTGACCCCTGCGCCAGTTGTTTTAGCGCCTCTTCAAGCTGCTGCATAATCGCCTGCGCGATCCCCGCATCCGCCGCTTCGCTACGTATTGCCACGCAAATATCGTTCGGCGTGGCGTTATTAAAATCGTCATGCCAGAAACCTGTGGTATCTAATAACGCTTTATTGGCGGGCGTACCCATCATTACGGAAACATCATCAACATTTTCTGATTCGCTGAGTTTTCGTGAAATAATCATTAAACTGACCGAATCCTGAAAACACCCTTTTTTAATAAAGGCGTGGATCATAACAACTCCTTAAAAATTGCACCCATGGCAATTGCACGAGCAGTGTTAATGTGGCGATTACGGTATCGATGACAACGGGTAAATAAGGTGATGAATATCACACAGGGATTATTAACAAAAGAATTCAAATAACCGCCAGGCTATTACGCATTATTTTTTAATAAGCGTGGTTGTTTTAAAAATCAGGTTAAAAGTGAGCGGATTATCAAATAAATTCTAACTATATTTTTTTGCCTGTCTGGATCACATAATCCAGATATTTTCCCTGTATGTTAATTGCAGTCATGCTTCACACCGTCGTTAAAAAGGAAGACAGATGAAAATCAGTCGGGAAACACTCCACCAGCTAATCGAGAATAAACTCTGCCAGGCTGGGTTAAAACGTGAGCACGCTGCAACCGTGGCTGAAGTATTGGTTTACGCCGATGCCAGAGGGATCCACTCTCATGGCGCGGTGCGCGTGGAATACTACGCGGAACGCATTTCAAAAGGCGGCACCAACCGCGAACCGGAGTTTCGTCTTGAGGAAACCGGGCCGTGCTCGGCAATTTTACATGCCGACAATGCCGCCGGACAGGTCGCGGCGAAAATGGGTATGGAACATGCCATCAAAACCGCCGAGCAAAATGGCGTTGCGGTGGTCGGAATCAGCCGGATGGGTCACAGCGGCGCAATCTCTTATTTTGTGCAGCAGGCAGCCCGCGCCGGATTAATTGGCATTTCGATGTGCCAGTCCGATCCAATGGTGGTGCCGTTTGGCGGCGCGGAAATTTACTACGGTACTAACCCACTGGCCTTTGCCGCGCCGGGAGAAGGCGACGAGATCCTTACCTTTGATATGGCGACTACCGTACAGGCATGGGGAAAAGTGCTCGACGCCCGCTCGCGTAATATGTCTATCCCGGATACCTGGGCGGTCGATAAAAACGGAGCACCAACAACCGATCCGCTCGCGGTACATGCTCTGCTCCCCGCCGCCGGGCCGAAAGGGTATGGCCTGATGATGATGATTGACGTCCTCTCAGGCGTCTTACTCGGCTTACCGTTCGGGCGACAGGTTAGTTCGATGTATGACGATTTACACGCCGGGCGTAATTTGGGGCAATTACATATAGTTATTAATCCGAACTTTTTCTCCTCCAGCGAATTATTCCGTCAACATCTTAGCCAGACCATGCGCGAATTAAATGCCATTACCCCCGCGCCCGGTTTTAATCAGGTTTATTATCCCGGACAGGATCAGGATATTAAACAACGCAAAGCCGCCGTCGAAGGCATCGAAATTGTTGATGATATTTACCAGTATTTAATTTCCGACGCGCTTTATAACACGTCATACGAAACGAAAAATCCCTTTGCGCAATAATTATTGAGACAGGACTTTCTTATGATTACACATTTCCGTCAAGCCATAGAAGAAACGCTACCCTGGCTTTCCTCTTTTGGCGCTGACCCAACGGGTGGGATGACCCGTTTACTTTATTCGCCGGAATGGCTGGAAACCCAGCAGCAATTTAAAAAAAGAATGGCAGCAAGTGGGCTGGAAACACGTTTCGATGAAGTAGGGAATTTATACGGTCGCCTGAATGGTACCGAATATCCACAGGAAGTGATTCTGAGCGGTTCGCATATCGATACCGTGGTTAACGGCGGTAACCTCGACGGGCAATTCGGCGCGCTGGCGGCGTGGCTGGCAATTGACTGGCTGAAAACGCAATACGGCGCGCCGCTACGTACGGTCGAAGTGGTGGCGATGGCAGAAGAAGAAGGCAGCCGCTTCCCGTATGTCTTCTGGGGCAGTAAAAATATCTTTGGGCTGGCGAATCCTGACGACGTGCGGAATATCTGTGATGCCAAAGGAAATAGTTTTGTCGATGCGATGAAGGCTTGCGGATTTACTCTTCCGAACGCCCCACTAACTCCGCGTCAGGATATTAAAGCCTTTGTTGAACTGCATATTGAACAGGGCTGTGTGCTGGAAAGTAATGGGCAATCAATTGGCGTGGTGAATGCAATTGTCGGGCAGCGTCGTTATACGGTAACGCTGAACGGCGAATCAAACCATGCAGGCACCACGCCGATGGGTTATCGTCGTGATACAGTTTACGCTTTCAGTCGCATTTGCCATCAGTCGGTCGAAAAAGCGAAAAGGATGGGCGATCCGCTGGTTCTGACCTTTGGCAAAGTAGAGCCGCGCCCGAATACGGTAAATGTGGTGCCGGGTAAAACCACGTTCACCATTGATTGTCGTCATACCGACGCTGCCGTGCTGCGCGATTTCACCCAACAGTTAGAAAACGACATGCGGGCGATTTGCGATGAAATGGACATTGGTATTGATATCGATTTATGGATGGACGAAGAACCCGTGCCGATGAATAAGGAGCTGGTCGCCACCCTGACAGAATTGTGTGAAAGTGAAAAACTGAATTACCGGGTGATGCACAGTGGTGCCGGGCACGACGCGCAAATTTTCGCGCCTCGCGTACCAACCTGCATGATTTTCATTCCCAGCATCAACGGGATCAGCCATAACCCGGCGGAACGCACCAATATTACCGACCTTGCCGAAGGGGTCAAAACGTTGGCACTCATGCTTTATCAACTTGCCTGGCAGAAATAAGGAGTCATAAATGGGATATTTAAATAACGTCACCGGTTACCGCGATGATTTACTGGCTAACCGTGCGATTGTTAAACACGGTAATTTCGCACTGTTAACCCCGGATGGTCTGGTAAAAAATATTATTCCGGGCTTTGAAAATTGTGACGCGACAATCCTCTCCACGCCAAAGCTGGGTGCCTCTTTTGTTGATTATCTGGTCACACTGCATCAAAACGGTGGCAACCAACAGGGCTTCGGTGGCGAAGGCATTGAAACGTTCCTGTATGTGATCTCTGGAAATATCACTGCCAAAGCCGAAGGCAAAACATTTGCCTTAAGCGAAGGTGGCTATCTTTATTGCCCACGAGGCTCCTTAATGACGTTTGTTAACGCCCAGGCCGAAGACAGCCAAATCTTTTTATATAAGCGCCGCTATGTTCCGGTAGAAGGCCATGCACCGTGGCTGGTTTCTGGCAATGCCAGCGAACTGGAACGCATTCACTATGAAGGTATGGATGATGTGATCCTGCTGGATTTTCTGCCCAAAGAGTTAGGTTTTGATATGAACATGCATATCCTCTCTTTTGCACCAGGTGCCAGCCACGGTTATATCGAAACACATGTTCAGGAACACGGTGCCTATATTCTTTCCGGTCAGGGGGTTTATAACCTCGACAATAACTGGATCCCGGTGAAAAAAGGCGATTACATCTTTATGGGCGCTTATTCTTTACAGGCTGGTTATGGCGTAGGGCGTGGTGAAGCGTTCAGCTATATTTACTCGAAAGATTGTAACCGCGACGTCGAGATTTAAGTCATACCACTCGCCTGATTATTTTTAGCTATGTTGGATTTTGCCACGGTTTATACCGTGGCTTTTTTTGTAGTAAATTCAGGTAAAAAAAGATGCGATATAAATCGCATCCGCTTTAAAGGTAAGGGTCAGTTTTTAATTCCCTGACCTATTTTAATGGCGCAGGCAATATTTCGTGCGCTGTTGAAGAGATTGGTTTCACCGCTGGCGAGCACTTCGGCTAAAGGTGCCAGACGTGGCAAAATGCTGAATACCGCATCAATGCCGTACTGGTGCACCACTTCCACGCCATCACCCAATACGCCAGCAATCCCAATCACCGGGACATTAAACTGCTTCGCCACCGACGCCACACCCAGCGGCGCTTTACCGCCTGCCGTTTGCGAGTCGATGCGCCCTTCCCCGGTAATCACCAGTGCTGCGCCCTGCACTGCCTGCGCAAGATTGACCGCATTCAACACAATCTCAATACCTGGTTTAATATCCGCATTGAGAAATACCGCCGCCGCAATACCCATACCGCCCGCAGCGCCGCCGCCCGCCATCTGGCAGACGTTGATTTCAGTTTGCTGTTGTAAAACACGGGCGTAATTTTGCAGCCCCTGTTCCAGCTCTTCGACCATCTCCGGCGTTGCCCCTTTTTGCGGGCCAAATACCGCCGCCGCGCCGCGTGCCCCTACCAGCGGGTTATCAACGTCACATGCCACTTCAATATGGCTGTTCGCCAGACGCGGATCGCATTCCTCTATCTCAATGCTTGCCACGCGCGCTAAATTGCCGCCGTTAGCCGCCAGCACCTGGCCGTCGGCATCAAGGAAACGCACACCAAGCGCCTGCGCCATGCCCATACCGCCGTCGACCGTCGCACTGCCGCCAATGCCGAGAATAATATGGCGAATGCCGTTATCCAGCGCATGACGAATTAACTCCCCCGTACCAAAACTGGAGGCCAGCAACGGATTACGCTTTTCAGGCGCGACCAGCATCAGGCCACTTGCTGCCGCCATCTCAATCACCGCCGTTTTCCCGTCGCCGGTAAGGCCATAAAAAGCATTCACTTTTTCGCCCATCGGCCCGCAGACTTCAAGCGTCACGATGTTGCCGCCCGTCGCGGCGACCATCGCATCCACCGTTCCTTCGCCGCCATCCGCTATCGGCAAACAGATATAGTTCGCATCGGGAAAGAGGGTCGAAAACCCGGCTTTAATTGCCTGACAACATTTTTCTGCACTTAAGCTCTCTTTAAAAGAGTCTGGCGCAATGACAATCTTCATTATCAATCCTTTTTCAACAAATTATTCGATACGTTCCCACGGAATAAGGTTATCCATAAGAACAGCCAGTAAAATCCCGACCAATAAGCCGTTACTGAGCAGAGGACGAAGCGTTAATGGAAGGTCTTGCAGATACACAGGCGGTAATGCCATTAAAAATATGCCGACAAATAACGGCAATGCGAGTCGATAAATATTGCGAGCGGTAAAGGTTATTTGCTGGCTAAACACCAGCGCGGAAAAGAGTAAAGGCAGATAAGAAACCAGCATGACCGCGCTACTCACGGGTAAAGGGATACTGCAAAACAGTCGTGTGAGTGCCGGAACCAGCGCCACCAGCAGGCAAATAACGCTGCCATAAATAAACGAACGCCGCGTGTAATCGCCTGTCTGGGTTAATAAACCAATGGATGAAACAAACGGTGAAAATGGAATTACCGCCAGCGGTACGGTTATCAGCGTCATAAATCCGGTCGCCACAAAGCTGCGACGATAACGCGTATTTCCCGCGCCCTGCTGCGGATAAAAAACATCCGTGCCCCGAATCGCACCGTAGGTATTGCTGATATTCACCAGACCTGTAATCACCGCCGTCAGAATAATTCCCGGAGACAAAGCACCTCCACTGCCGAGCGGGAACCACTGCCAGTGCAACTCACCGGAGAGCGAGTGCGAAGAAGGAAAGCAAAAGTACCACAACAACCAGCCGGTTATGGTGCCGACCAGCAGGCCATAACGGGCAAAACGTTGCGGCAGGAAGATAATCATCCCCAGTACCAGGCACATCACCGCCACCGAGAGCGCGAACGGCGGTAACTGAATTTTAAAATTTGGGTCGGCTATGCCAAACGGCAGCCCGAGCATACCTTTGAAAAAGATAGTGGTCAGCTGCGCGCCCAGCATCAACATAAACAAGACCATCACCGACGGCGTAAATAACCGCGCCAGGCGATGGCCTAATCCGCTAAAACCAATCAACACCGTCAGCACGCCGGAGAGTGCAATCCCCACTGCCAGGCTGGTGGCGATATCGTTGATCGGTGTCCCGCGCGATGCTTCGCCAAGGGTGATAGTAAGGATGGTTCCCCACCACAGGCCACCTGGCCCTTCCATAATAGCGCGACGATGACCGCAGAACGCCTGAGCGAAGCAGGCCAGTGCGGTAGCAAGAAAAGCATATTGCGTGAGTGTAAGCAGGCTACTTTGCGGCAACTGAAAAGCAGAAAGTAGCGTAGGAGGAACCACAACCGTGTTGCAAAAAATAAAGAAAAACCACTGAAATCCTGATAACAGGCTTTCGCGGCTCACTGCAAAATTGAACATAAACACACCTTAACCGGAGAATGCCCGCCGCAAGGACGGGCATTGCAGGGGCCAGATTACTGCTGATGTTTAAGGATAAATTGACCTTTCGGCGCAACAGGGAAGCCCTGTTCAATGTCGTAAATCACATCACCACGTAAGATGGTTTTCGTGATACGCGCGCCAATGGTACGGCCAACATACGGGCTGACTTTGTGGCGATATTCCAGATCGTCATTGGTAAGAACATAGCTGCTATTCGGCTGAATGAAGACGAAGTCGGCATCTTTTCCTGGGGCGATACGGCCTTTTTGCTGCAGACCGAAAATATCTGCTGCGTTAGTCGCCATTAATTTGCCGAACATTGGCAGAGACATTCCGCGTTTCTGTACCGCTTCATCGAACATCACGTCCATACAGTTTTGCAGACCGGCAATACCGCCCCATGCTTCCATGATGTTGCCGGCTTTCATTTCCGGAGGGCATGGTGAGTGGTCGGAAACCAGGCAGTCGATTTCACCGTTAAACAGTTTTTCCCACATGCCTTTCTGGTTTTCCAGATCGCGGATCGGCGGTGAACACTTCGCCAGAGTGCCGATTTCTTCGAACTGATCGGTATCCAGTACAAAGTAATGCGGGCAGGATTCACAAGTAACGTCCTGACCTTCCTGACGTGCACGAGTCACTTCTTCAACGCCTTCCGGGCTGCTGATATGGCAAACGTGCAGACGGCAACCGGCAACTTTCGCCAGATACAGCACGCGGCGAATCGCTTCCACTTCGGTAAATACCGGACGCGAAGCCACATAGTCATGGGCAGTTACGCGACCTTCACGTTTCGCTTCTTCGCCCAGTGCGTCACAGATCAGCGCGTTTTCGCAGTGCACCAACACCGGCTGCCTCAGTTCGCCCAGCTTCTGCGCACCTTTGAAGAACTGCCAGTCGTTTACATCACGGAAGTCGTTGTCGATACCGCGATCGCCACAGGTCGCAACGAAGCATTTGAAGCCGACAACGCCCACTTCATCCAGCTCATGCAGACGGTCGATGTTGTAAGACACCAGGCCACCGAGTTGTGCCGCATCGATAGTCAGCTTGCCTTTAGCGGCATCGAACTTCAGTTCAATTGAAGCGCAGTCAACCGTTGCAGGCAGCTGGTTGAGCGGCATTTCGATCATGGTGGTGATACCACCTTTTGCCGCTGCGCGAGTACCGGTTTCATAACCTTCCCAGTGGCTACGACCCGGTTCAGAAATATGGGTGTGCGCATCAACCATGCCCGGCGAAACCACCAGACCAGACGCATCCATAACTTCTTTTGCATCGCCCAGATCCTGACCGATAGCAGCAATTTTCCCGCCTTTAACGGCGATATCTACAACGCGAGCTTCGTTTTCTAAAATAACGGTGCCGTTTTTAATGATTAAATCAAAAGACATAACAAACTCCTTGTAAAATACAGATTGGTTTTTAACTCAATGTTCAATATCGGGATTAATTAACCTATGGTTTTTTGCTCTCCTGTTTTTTCTGCTGTTGTACGTTTCTTTAATAAGGCGTAGGCCGCAAAGGCGACGATGACGCCGACAAACCATGAAACACGCGATAACGGTTCCATAAAGGGAATAAACTTACCGCCAAGAGATAAAATAACGGCCACCAGAGTTACTGAAAACGCGGTGAGGTTAAAACCGTTATCGTAATATTTATAATCGCCAGGTGCGGTGTACAGTTCATCAAGATTAATTTGCCCACGCATCACCACAAAATAATGTGCCATCATGACACCAATTACCGGACCCAGCATTCCGCCGATGATATCGAGGAACAGATAAATACTGTCCTGATTTTCCATTAATTTCCACGGGCAGATCAGCAGGCTGATAATACTGGCAATCAGTACGCCGTTTTTATAGGTCAGTTTTGTCGGTGCAATGGCAGCAATCTGATAACCGGCCGGAATAATATTACCGGTGGCGTTAGTGGAAATAGTCGTCATCAGAATAACCAGTACCGCAAAGAACGAGGCAAACAGGCTGTCCCAACGCTGAACAATATCCAGCACGTTCCAGGTGTCAGCGCCGTAGTGAATACTGGCTCCGGCAATAATACATACCCCAGCGACCGCAAACAGAATATAGGCCACAACTAAACCCAGCGTTTGCCCCAGCGCTTGCTCACGAAACGAGTGGGCGTTTTGCGTAAAGTCGGATGCGCTCACCGCCGGTGCCGCCCAGACCGCAACTACCGCGTTAATCACCACCAGGAACAAGAATCCACTGTTTTCTGCTTTCTGAATACCGCTCGGAATGTAGTCAAAGATTGGACCGATCCCGACCAGTGAAATCGCCCAAATCGCCATGCCGCCGAAAACGATATAGATGCACGGGTTAAGAATGGCAGTGAATTTATTTAAAACTTTGCCACCGCCAAAACCAATACCAACGTTAACCAGCCAGAAGAGTAAGAAAGTAATTAAGCCCGGTAGCGAAAGGCCTAACAAGGTAAAATCACCACCGAGAGTTAAAAATCCCGGCCAGATTTTGCCAATCAGGATCAAGCAGGCCAGTGATCCGGCGTAACATTGCAGGCCAAACCACATAATGGCAGCAATACCACCTCTTAATAATCCGGGAAACAGTGCGCCACGTACGCCGTAAGAAGCACGCAGGATCATGGCAAACGGTACGCCGTATTTACTGCCCGCAGCACCGTTTAATACCATTACCGCGGCAATGAAAAAGGCGCTGAGGATAATTGCCAGCATAATACTAAAGGTAGACAAGCCGAGAATAAAAAAGCCGCCGACCATCACATAATTGGGAACGTTATGAACCGAACCCATCCATAAGGTAAAATAGTTAAATGTTTTCCAGGTCCGCTGGCTTTGCGTTTTCGGCAATAAATCTTCGCTATAGCCGCGTTGCTGGAATAGCTTTCTCTGATGTTCCATAAATCCCTCTTAATTTCACGTATCGAATAACGTTGTTTTAATCTAGCTATGAGGAACAAATAAAATAAAAAATATTATTTTTAATACTGAAGCAACATCTTTGGCTGCTTTCTTTTTTAATATTGCTGGCCGATTCATTTTCTGATATCGGCCATTTTTATTGCGGGTATCAGGCCAGTTTATGGTTAGCCATTAATTCCAGCGCCTGCACTAACGCAGAGTGATCCAACTGGCTGCCACCGTTTGCCGCACAGGTATTAAATAACTCCTGGCAGGTCGCAGTGTTTGGCAGGTTCAGCGCAAGTGCTTTCGCACTTTGCAGTGCCAGGTTGAGATCTTTCTGGTGCAGAGCGATTTTGAAGCCCGGATTAAAGGTGCGTTTAATCATACGCTCGCCATGAACTTCCAGAATACGTGAGGAAGCAAAGCCGCCCATCAGCGCCTGGCGCACACGTACCGGGTCCGCACCGGCTTTTGAAGCAAATAGCAGGGCTTCAGAAACCGCTTCAATATTGAGCGCCACGATAATCTGATTTGCCACTTTGCAGGTTTGACCATCGCCGTTACCGCCCACGAGGGTGATATTTTTACCGAGCAGTTCAAACAGCGGTTTAACACGTTCAAATACCGCTTCATCACCGCCAACCATAATCGACAACGTCCCTTCACGCGCACCGATTTCACCGCCGGAGACTGGCGCATCGAGATAATCGCCGCCCAGTTCATTCACCTGACGAGCGAAACGCTTAGTTTCAATCGGGGAAATGGAGCTCATATCAACAATGGTTTTGCCCTTCAGCGAAGTTTTTGCACAGCCATTTTCACCAAACAATACTTCTTCAACCTGCGGCGTATCTGGCACCATAATAAAGATAATGTCAGAAGATTCAGTTACCTGGCGCGCAGTTTCAACACTGACGGCACCCAGTGACAGTAATTCATCAGCAACCGGTCCAATGGTCGTGACATGCAGTTGATGACCGGCACGCGCCAGATTAATGGCCATCGGTGTACCCATAATGCCTAAGCCAATAAATCCCAGTTTCATAATTAACCTCTTTTAAATTTCGCTTTTCCTGAATTCAGACAACACGATCCCCTGCCAACTTAGCGGCCTAAAAAAGCATTGCCTGAACAGCGTTACGTTTTAACGGTACGGATCCATCCAGCGTAAACCGGCTTCCGTGGTGGTTTGGGGTGTATATTCACACCCAACCCAACCGTTGTAGTCAGAATTTTCGATTACCTTAAAGAGATAATCATAATTAATTTCTCCGGTCCCCGGTTCGCCGCGATGCGGATTATCAGCAATTTGCAGGTGACCAATTTTATCGGCCCACTGAGTCATGGTGTTGGTTAATTCACCTTCCATCCGCTGCATGTGATAAATGTCATACTGAATTTTCAAATTGCAGCAACCAACATCATCAATCAATTTCAGCGCCTGCCGAGTTCCGGTGAGATGGAAACCAGGAATATCAAAATGGTTAATAGGTTCAATCAGTAATAAAATATCTTCTTTCATCAGCATATTCGCGGCATAACGCAGGTTTTCTACAAGCGTTGCGTGAATCTGTTCACTGCTGAAACCAGCCGGCGTTTTACCGACCAGACAGTTAATTTTTTTATTACCCAGCGCACGGGCATAACGAATCGCTGCTGCTACGCCATCCCGAAACTCTTCTTCACGGCCAGGAATACAGGCAATACCGCGCTCCCCCGCCGCCCAGTCACCTGCCGGTAAATTGTGCAGCGTATGTTCGAGTTTATTACTCGCCAGCACCTGTTTTAATTCTTCAATGTCGTAGTCATAAGGAAACATAAATTCAACGCCGCGAAAACCACACTGCGCAGCTTTCTCAAAACGGGCGAGAAAATCATATTCACCAAATAACATCGATAAATTAGCAGAGAAACGTAACATTATTTATCTCCCTTATTCATAGTGCATGAAGCAGGTTTCAGTCGGTGCGTCCGCTGCGTTATCGGCGATATCTTCAAATTCCATGACGTTATGCAGTTCGCTGCCCATCGAAATATTGGTCACACGCTCGAGAATAACTTCCACGACTACCGGTACCCGATATTGCGCCATTAAGGCTTTCGCCTGTTCAAAGGCTGGCGCAATATCTTCCGGTTTGAAGACGCGAATCGCTTTACAACCTAAACCTTCCGCTACTTTTACGTGGTCGACGCCGTAACCGTTCACTTCGCTGGAGTTGATATTCTCGAAAGCGAGTTGCACGCAGTAGTCCATATCAAACGCGCGCTGCGACTGACGAATCAGCCCCAGATAAGCGTTGTTGACCAGCACATGGATGTACGGAATGTTGAACTGCGCGCCAACAGCTAACTCTTCAATCAGGAACTGGAAGTCAAAGTCGCCAGAAATCGCCACCACATTGCGTTTCGGATCAGCGGCACAAACCCCTAGCGCAGCCGGAATCGTCCAGCCTAACGGACCAGCCTGACCACAGTTGATCCAGTGGCGGTCTTTAAAGACATGCAGCATTTGCGCAGCGGCAATTTGCGACAGACCAATGGTGGTGACATAGCAAACATCGCGACCAAAGGCTTTGTTCATCTCTTCATACACGCGCTGCGGTTTCACCGGCACGTTGTCGAAATGGGTTTTGCGCAGCAAAGTGCGTTTGCGCTGCTGGCAGTCGGCGACCCATTCTTTACGACACGGCAGACGACCCGCTTTTTGCATCTCCTGCGCCACTTCAACCAGCAGTGTCAGCGCCGCTTTAGCATCAGAGACAATGCCGAGATCCGGACACAGCACGCGACCAATTTGCGTCGGCTCAATATCGATATGAACGATTTTGCGCCCTTCGGTGTATTTCTCTACCGAACCGGTATGACGGTTAGCAAAACGGTTACCGATACCAAACACCATGTCGGACGCCAGCAACGTTGCGTTACCGTAACGATGCGCGGTTTGCAGACCCACCATCCCGGCCATCAGTTCATGATCGTCCGGGATACAGCCCCAGCCCATCAGCGTTGGGATCACCGGAACGCTGGTCAGTTCAGCAAACTGTTGTAACAGTGCAGCTGCGTCAGCATTAATTACCCCGCCCCCGGCAACAATCACCGGACGTTCGGCCTGGATTAACATTTCTACAGCTTTTTCGATCTGCATACGGCTGGCAGCAGGTTTGTAGACCGGCAGCGGTTCGTACATGTCAGGATCAAACTCGATTTCCGCAACCTGAACGTCGAACGGTAAATCCACCAGTACCGGACCCGGACGACCAGAACGCATCAGGTGAAATGCCTGTTGCAGCACGCGAGGCACCAGCGCCGCTTCACGAACTGTAACCGCCATTTTGCTGACCGGTTTAGCAATTGCTTCAATATCTACGGCCTGAAAATCTTCTTTATGCAGACGGGCGCGCGGTGCCTGGCCGGTAATGCACAGAATAGGAATGGAATCAGCAGAAGCGGAATAGAGCGCGGTGATCATGTCCGTGCCCGCAGGACCGGAAGTCCCCAGACATACGCCGATATTTCCTGCCGTTGCGCGGGTATAACCTTCCGCCATGTGCGAAGCACCTTCCACATGACGCGCCAGAATGTGACGAATACCGCCGTGCTTACGCATCGCTGAGTAGAACGGATTGATTGCAGCTCCCGGAACACCGAAGGCGGTGGTGATACCTTCTTTCTCCAGCACATACATTGCCGCGTCAACGGCTCTCATTTTTGCCATTTTATTCCTACCTTTATTTATTGGAAAATTTTTCCAACTTTCAAATTTTGTCAAAAAAACCCGCTCCGCAGAGCGGGATGCGACAGACATTATGGATGTGCTTTCAGTCCCAACGCCGTGCTGATATCGCGGGCGGTGTCTCTGACCAGCTCACCCTGACTGACAAAACGATCTTCTGTCAGTCTTGATGAAGGCCCGGAGATGGAGATAGCGGCAACAACACTACCTACATCATCGTAAATTGCTGAAGCTAAGCAATTCAGACCTACAACATGCTCTTCTTTATCTACGGTATAGCCCAGTTCACGCGCTTGTTCCAGGTCCTTCAGCAAGGTGGGCATATCCACAAGCGTAGTTGGCGTAAACTGCTGCAAACCGGTTTGCAGAATGATGCTCATCAACTCCTCTTCCGCCAGCGGATAAAGCAGCGCTTTGCCCGCACCGGAAGCATGCAGCGGCAGACGACTGCCCAGTGGCGCACACATCCTGACCATCGATTTACACTCTAACTGACCAATTAATACCGCTTCATTGCCGTTACGGATCGCGACATTGACCGTTTCGCCGGAAAGTAACATCAGGCGGCGCATAAACGGCCCGGCGACGGAGAGGACATCGCGGTTATGGATGTACGCTGCACCGACGTTAAAGACACCTAATCCTATATGCCACCAGCCTAATTGACTGTCCTGATAGACAAAATCCGCTGCCTGTAAAACCTTCAGCAAGCGAAAGGTCGTGGAGAGCGGCAAATCCAGATTGAGAGAAATATCGCTAACCGACGAGCTTCCCCCACTTTTTTCCAGATATTGCAGAATCGCAATTCCCCGCTCTAACGCCTGTGCGCCCTTCTGTGCCACAGGCTCCGCCTGTCCTGGCCTGCCGCGCCGTCTAACTTCCGTCATACCTACGTTAACTCCGACCTACAAGTGAGCATAAACAATGAACAATTAGTTTATCTTATGCAAGTCGGTTGCAGGCGTCACGCAAAACAGAGTTCCTGTTCAGGAATACTTTCAACATCACAGTTGTCACTGCCGCCGCGATCGATGGTCAGAAAATCGGTGACGCGCTGCCAGGCGAAAAGTGGGTGATGCCAGACGTTACGATGGTAATTCACTCCCTGTTCGCCGTTGGTGATAAACGCCCGCAGCGTTGACAGGTCTGGTTTGTCGTCGCCTAACGCCACGACCACCACAAACACTTCACCTTTCATCGGGATAAAGGCCTGAGTGCCCAGCGGATGACGTTCGAGTTCGTGAATGGTCAGCGGCAGATTCGCCGGTTGCGCGCGGTTAATGCTGATAAGCGTACGGTCTTGCTCAAGAATCTCAACCAGCGCCAAATCGTGGTAACGCTCCACCAGGCCATTGTTAATATGGAAAAAATCCCGTTGCTGCGTTTCGATTACGTCGCCATAAGCACTAAAGGCTTCCTGACTTAACGGTAATACCTGAAGTTTCATCTTTTTGTCCTTGTAACATAATTCCGTTCAACCAGCGCCGACCGGTCAGCTTGGTTTCAATAACAGGCAATCTAAAACCTTAAGAGAACAACATCAATACAAAAGTTGGAATATTTTTCCAAAACTAGATTTAGTCCACAAATTGAACAGGGTTATCATGTAAAAATACTGATAAATCAGAGGATAAGAAAATCACGCAACTTGCGGATTTAAAAGGGGATACCTGAAGATGTTCGATCCAGAAACCTTGCGGACTTTCATTGCGGTTGCTGAAACAGGAAGTTTTTCAAAAGCGGCAGAACGATTATGTAAAACCACGGCGACGATCAGTTATCGCATTAAACTTCTGGAAGAGAATACCGGAGTAGCGCTGTTTTTCCGTACGACTCGTAGCGTAACGTTGACAGCGGCTGGCGAGCATCTACTTTCCCAGGCCAGAGACTGGCTGAGCTGGCTGGAAAGTATGCCAAGCGAGCTGCAACAGGTGAATGATGGCGTGGAACGCCAGGTGAATATTGTCATCAACAACCTGCTCTACAACCCCCAGGCCGTCGCCCAGTTGCTGGCGTGGCTGAATGAACGTTACCCCTTTACCCAGTTTCACATCTCCCGACAAATCTATATGGGCGTCTGGGATTCGCTATTGTACGAAGGTTTTTCACTGGCTATCGGCGTCACGGGAACCGAGGCGCTGGCAAATACCTTTAGTCTTGATCCCTTAGGATCGGTGCAATGGCGCTTTGTCATGGCGGCGGATCATCCGCTGGCGAACGTTGAAGAGCCGCTAACAGAAGCGCAGTTGCGGCGCTTTCCGGCGGTCAATATTGAAGACAGCGCCCGCACCTTAACCAAACGCGTCGCCTGGCGATTGCCAGGGCAAAAAGAGATTATTGTTCCTGATATGGAAACGAAAATCGCCGCCCATCTTGCGGGCGTTGGCATTGGTTTTTTGCCAAAATCGCTTTGCCAGTCAATGATCGATAATCAACAACTGGTTAGCCGGGTAATCCCAACGATGCGCCCTCCTTCGCCATTGAGTCTGGCATGGCGCAAATTTGGCAGCGGCAAAGCGGTAGAAGATATTGTGACCTTGTTTACCCAGCGCAGGCCGGAAATCAGCGGATTTTTAGAAATTTTCGGCAACCCACGCAGTTAAAAATCAAGTTTCCTTGCGCGTTGGCGCGTAAAATAGCGCGCAAGCTGATTTGAGGTTCACTTTTAACTATGCAAGAGAGACACACGGAACAGGACTATCGTGCCCTGCTGATTGCTGATACGCCCATTATTGATGTTCGCGCCCCTATCGAGTTTGAGCAAGGCGCAATGCCCGCCGCTATCAATCTGCCGTTAATGAATAACGATGAACGCGCCGCCGTTGGCACCTGCTATAAACAGCAAGGCTCAGACGCAGCGCTGGCGCTGGGGCATAAACTGGTGGCGGGTGAAATTCGTCAGCAGCGCATGGACGCCTGGCGGGCAGCGTGCCTGCAAAATCCGCAAGGTATTCTCTGCTGCGCCCGTGGCGGTCAGCGCTCACATATTGTGCAAAGCTGGTTGTATGCAGCGGGGATTGATTATCCGCTGGTGGAAGGCGGTTATAAGGCACTGCGCCAGACCGCGATTCAGGCGACTATTGAACTGGCACAAAAACCGATAGTGCTGATTGGCGGTTGTACTGGCAGCGGTAAAACGCTGTTAGTGCAGCAACAGCCGAACGGTGTTGATCTGGAAGGGCTGGCGCGCCATCGCGGTTCGGCGTTTGGTCGCACGTTACAACCACAACTTAGCCAGGCGAGTTTTGAAAACCTGCTGGCTGCCGAAATGCTGAAAACCGACGCCCGTCAGGATTTGCGCCTGTGGGTGCTGGAAGACGAAAGCCGGATGATCGGTTCGAATCACCTGCCGGAATGTCTGCGCGAGCGAATGACTCAGGCGGCGATTGCGGTGGTAGAAGATCCGTTTGAGATCCGTCTTGAACGCCTGAACGAAGAGTATTTCTTGCGTATGCATCATGATTTTACCCACGCTTATGGCGACGAACAGGGCTGGCAGGAATATTGCGAATACCTGCATCACGGACTTTCGGCGATTAAGCGTCGGCTGGGGTTACAGCGCTATAACGAACTCGCTGCCCAGCTGGATACGGCGCTGACAACGCAACTCACCACCGGCAGCACCGACGGTCATCTGGCCTGGCTGGTGCCGTTACTTAAAGAATATTACGACCCAATGTATCGCTATCAGCTTGAGAAAAAAGCGGAAAAAGTTGTCTTTCGCGGTGAGTGGGCGGAAGTGGCGGAATGGGTTAAGGCGCGGTAATGAGGGACGTATTTGTATTAGTCGCGACTTGATCTGACACATGGCCTTGAAAGGTTGAGAGTTACCGGTTTTGATATGAGTGTCGAATCCTTATCCAAAACAAGAGGTAACTCTCATGCTTCATACTGCCAATCCCGTCATCAAACACAAAGCCGGTTTGCTCAATCTGGCTGAAGAACTCAGCAACGTATCAAAAGCCTGTAAAATCATGGGCGTTTCGCGTGATACGTTTTATCGTTACCGCGAACTGGTCGCTGAAGGCGGTGTGGATGCGCAGATTAATCGTAGTCGCCGCGCTCCTAACCTTAAGAACCGTACCGATGAGGCAACTGAACAGGCTGTTGTTGATTACGCCGTCGCTTTCCCGACACATGGTCAGCACCGGGCCAGCAACGAGCTGCGTAAACAGGGGGTTTTTATCTCCGACAGTGGTGTCCGTTCTGTCTGGTTACTCCATAACCTTGAGAATCTCAAAAGACGATACTGAACAAATTTTATCAGGTGACGTTCCGTAAAAAGTTGTATGGAGTTCTCGATGCAGTCGGCGCGACTATCAGTACCCCCGCTGAACCCTGGACTATCGGGCCGCCGTACTGGGGCATGTCACCCTGGCGTGCCGCTGGTTTTCCGCTAATGGTTTATTTCCTCTTTCTTTCCCGGCAAGAATTTATTTTAATCCGGAAGGATTATTTATTTTCAGATAGGGACTCACATTAAACACGTAACATTTTAATTAATGCATGGCTGAATATGTATTACACAATGTCAGATATCGTAAAAGACCAGTGCAATTCTATGTAAACTCTCTGACTGTTCATTTTATTTGTTGTTTCAGGGTCGGAACTCACCCTCAATAAACAACTGAATACGAGTAGATATTCATCGTCTGAGCTATATGGCTTTACACAATAGCCGACATGTCTTTTCTCAGTCAGGAATTTTACTTTTCCTCACTACGAAGTTGACGACTTCGATATGGGATAGACTCTTAATTCAAGCAATTACTCTGCACAAGCATCAGGCAATCCAGCTCCAATATTTGTTATAAAATAATGCGTAACATTAATTTCACCAACAAAAAAAAGGTTTACACCATCCCCTTGCCCTGGTATCTTACCATATTTACACCACACTTTTTTTGTATCTGGATCATTCTTTGATACGATTTTCGCCACTTGTTCCCTGGCCCTCACTGTCAATGTTTTCTTAAACCTACCCCCATCATCATTTGTTAGGGAAAAATAAGAAAAAAAATAATCATCTTCTACATTTGTGTATATTGATATATCCACCGCTACGTGCGGAAAAAAATCTGGGAGCCATGTAAAAACTCCATCATTTTCTGGTATTGCCATATAGTTTATGTAATGTTTACTTACAAGAGATTCATCTTTGTATAAATAAAGATAAGTAATTACGCATAAAACAACAATGATTATAATAGCAAAAATAAATATTATCATCTTTGATAGATTACTTGAGATAGCCAGCATCTTGTAAAGCCTTTATCGTTTTTTTATGCTCTGGATTAATATAATCACTACATCTATCTGAGCAATCTGTTGTTGATGGACATGTCAACCCATGGTCATTTACAGCCAAGTCTTTTTTATTATCTTCAATCATTTCAGAATGGGATAGCTTTACTTTTCTGCCGTACATACCGAACAGATTTAACCCGTAATCTCTAATCTCTTTTTCATAACCCAGCCCTTTCGCCGATCGGCTAACACCAGCGTCATTTAATTTAGACACTCGACAAAATGCCATACAATGGAAAAATTGATCAGTCCCACCTAAATTTAATCTCTTCATATCTTCATAAGTATCAGATAATATATCCCATGCTCTTTGATGGTTTAGTTGATCTTTTCTTCTTATTAGCGCTACATCTGCGGGACTTAACCCTAATGGATCAATACCATTCACCGGATTCAGCGGGTACGCATACAGACTCCATCCCCCCCTCCAGCCCTATCGGGTCCTGAGTGATATACCGCCCCTGCAACGGATCGTAGTACCGGTTCCGGTTGTAGTACAGCCCCGACTCCTTATCATACTGCTGCCCCGGCAGCCGGTACGGCTGGTGCAGGTGATGCGGGTTCTCCTCATTAAGCTGGTTGCCCCATTCATCATATTCCGCGCTCCACGCCGTATTGCCGTCTTCACTGATAAGCGCCAGCGGCAGGCCCCGGTGGTCACAGTGATAAAGATGTATTTTTCGCTCAGGCAAATAAACCGGCTCTATCTGTGCCGCCAGCCGCTCCACCGTCAGCCCGCACTGCGCAAGCCACTGGCGGCTTTCACTGCTCACGCAGTTTGCCCGGATTTCCCCCTCCAGCCTGTCCAGCAGCCCCACCAGTTCAGCCGGGAACACCACACCGTGACCGTCTTCGCTCCCTTCCTGCTGTAACTTCTCCGCCAGGCTGCGGCGCTGCGCTTTCTCCCGCTCGCCGTTCTCTGTCTCGACCCGGATGAGCGGCGTGAAGCTCCCCGGCTGGTATACCGTCTGGATACGCGTGGTGTCGGTCTGTACCGTCGTCAGCCTGTCGCCGTCCCAGCCGTACCATGTCTCCTCCGGTTTACGCGACAGCGACATCCACCCCGTCAGGTCACGCTCCCGCC
>ENA-UABQ01000031-UABQ01000031.1-human-gut-metagenome-genome-assembly--contig:-NODE-31-length-66287-cov-16.852896_pt1 | contig 66287 bp, 63 predicted proteins | sample MGYA00243869_ERZ654205 | MGnify/ENA primary metagenome ERZ654205 (study PRJEB26926, sample SAMN06165207) | human gut metagenome | biome: ENVO:00009003; feature: ENVO:2100002; material: ENVO:00002003...
TCATGCCTAGTCTCGTGGGCTCGGAGATGTGTATAAGAGACAGGATATCAATGCCGGATGTGGCGGCATCGACGCCTACCTCGGCTCGTTCAGTTTTATTAATGGCGAGCAGCTGCAGCGTTTTGTTAAGCAGATTATGAGCAATGCTGCCGGTTACTTTTTTGACCTTGCCCTGCAGACAACGGTGCCGGAAATCAAAACCGCAAAAGACTTCCTGCAGAAAATGGCAAGCGACATTAACAGTATGAACCTCAGTTCCTGCCAGGCGGCACAGGGGATTATCGGCGGGCTTTTCCCCCGGACGCAGGTGTCCCAGCAGAAAGTCTGTCAGGACATTGCCGGTGAGAGCAATATTTTTGCTGACTGGGCGGCTTCCCGGCAGGGATGTACCGTTGGCGGGAAATCTGACAGTGTCAGGGATAAAGCCAGCGACAAGGATAAGGAGCGGGTGACCAAAAACATCAACATCATGTGGAATGCGCTTTCCAAAAACAGAATGTTTGACGGCAACAAAGAGCTGAAAGAGTTTGTGATGACGCTGACCGGCTCACTGGTGTTTGGTCCTAACGGCGAAATCACACCCTTGTCAGCCAGAACCACTGACCGCTCAATTATCCGGGCCATGATGGAAGGCGGCACAGCAAAAATTTATCACTGCAACGATTCTGATAAATGCCTGAAAGTGGTGGCAGACACACCGGTGACCATCAGCCGGGATAATGCACTGAAGTCTCAGATTACTAAACTTCTGGCCAGCATTCAGAACAAGGCTGTCAGTGACACGCCTCTGGATGACAAGGAAAAAGGCTTTATTTCCAGTACCACCATCCCCGTCTTCAAATACCTGGTTGACCCGCAGATGCTCGGTGTTTCCAACAGTATGATTTACCAGCTGACGGACTATATCGGTTACGACATCCTGCTGCAGTACATTCAGGAGCTGATACAGCAGGCCCGGGCGATGGTGGCCACGGGAAATTATGACGAAGCAGTTATCGAACATATTAACGACAACATGAATGATGCCACCCGGCAGATTGCGGCGTTTCAGTCGCAGGTGCAGGTACAGCAGGATGCGCTGCTGGTTGTCGATCGTCAGATGAGCTACATGCGTCAGCAGCTTTCCGCCCGCATGCTCAGTCGTTACCAGAACAACTATCACTTCGGAGGGAGCACGCTGTGAATGAAGTTTATGTGATTGCCGGTGGTGAGTGGTTGCGGAATAACCTGAACGCCATTGCCGCCTTTATGGGAACCAGGACGTGGGATTCCATTGAAAAAATTGCGCTCACATTGTCTGTTCTCGCGGTGGCCGTGATGTGGGTACAGCGGCACAACGTGATGGATTTGCTGGGCTGGGTGGCCGTGTTTGTGCTTATCAGCCTGCTGGTTAATGTCCGCACATCGGTGCAGATTATTGATAACAGTGACCTGGTCAAAGTTCACCGGGTGGATAATGTACCGGTCGGACTGGCGATGCCACTTTCACTGACGACCCGTATCGGGCATGCAATGGTGGCCAGTTACGAGATGATCTTCACGCAACCGGACAGTGTCACCTACAGCAAAACGGGGATGCTGTTTGGCGCAGAACTGGTATCAAAAAGCACCGACTTTTTGTCCCGCAATCCGGAAATCGCCAATCTTTTCCAGGATTATGTGCAGAACTGCGTGATGGGGGATATTTACCTGAACCACAAATACACGCTGGAGGAGCTGATGGCCTCCGCTGATCCCTACACGCTGATTTTTTCCCGCCCCAGTCCGCTACGGGGCGTTTATGACAGCAATAATAATTTCGTGACCTGTAAGGACGCGTCGGTTTCGCTGAAAGACAAGCTGAATCTGGATACACAGAGTGGCGGAAAAACCTGGCATTATTATGCCCAGCAGCTATTTGGTGGACGCCCTGATCCGAACCTGTTGTTCAGTACGCTGATTGGCGACAGTTACAGTTACTTCTATGGCTCAAGTAAATCAGCCAGCCAGATCATCCGCCAGAATGTCACCATCAATGCGCTGAAGGAGGGGATCACCAGTTATGCCGCGCGTAATGGTGATTCAGCCAGCCTGGTGAATCTGGCCACCACGTCATCGATGGAGAAGCAACGTCTGGCACATGTCTCCATCGGTCATGTGGCGATGCGGACACTGCCCATGACGCAGACCATCCTGACGGGGATCGCCATCGGTATTTTCCCGCTTCTGGTACTGGCGGCTGTCTTCAACAAACTGACGCTGTCCGTCCTGAAAGGCTATGTGTTTGCCCTGATGTGGTTGCAGTCATGGCCAATGTTGTACGCCATTCTGAACAGCGCCATGACATTTTATGCGAAGCAGAATGGTGCACCGGTGGTGCTCTCGGAAATTTCACAGATACAGCTGAAATACTCCGATCTGGCTTCCACTGCCGGGTATCTTTCCATGATGATCCCGCCATTATCCTGGATGATGGTCAGGGGGCTCGGGGCAGGATTTTCCAGTGTGTACAGCCATTTCGCTTCCTCTGCTATCAGCCCGACCGCCAGTGCAGCAGGCAGTGTGGTTGACGGTAATTACTCCTACGGCAACATGCAGACGGAGAACGTTAACGGCTTCAGCTGGAGCACCAACAGCACCACGTCGTTTGGTCAGATGATGTACCAGACCGGCAGTGGCGCAACCGCCACACAGACCCGTGACGGTAATATGGTGATGGATGCAAGCGGAGCGATGTCCCGGTTACCGGTCGGCATCAATGCAACGCGTCAGATTGCGGCGGCACAACAGGAAATGGCCCGGGAAGCATCGAACAGAGCAGAAAGTGCCCTGCATGGGTTCAGCAGCAGTATTGCCAGTGCCTGGAACACGCTCAGTCAGTTTGGTTCTAACCGGGGGAGCAGTGATTCTGTCACCGGTGGTGCTGACAGCACGATGAGTGCTCAGGACTCCATGATGGCCAGCCGTATGCGCAGTGCAGTGGAAAGCTATGCGAAGGCGCATAATATCAGTAATGAGCAGGCGACTCAGGAACTGGCATCAACAAGTACCAGGCTATCTGGTGGAATGTATGCTGATGCTCATGCTGAATGGGGGGTTAAACCTAAAATTCTTGGTGTTGGTGGTGGGGTAGGCATCAGAGGTGGATTTAAGGGGAGCCTGGATGCAACGGATGATGACTCACATTCAGCAAGTAGTGGCAGCAGGGCTACCCATGATGCTCGCCATGATATCGATGCTAAAGCCAGTAAGGACTTTAAAGAGGCCAGCGATTACTTTACCAGTCGCAAAGTCAGTGAATCCGGCAGCCATACTGACAATAATGCCGATTCCCGCGTGGACCAGTTGTCTGCAGCCCTGAACTCAGCGAAACAGAGTTACGACCAGTACACGACGAATATGACCCGCAGCCATGAATATGCTGAAATGGCATCCCGTACTGAAAGCATGAGTGGGCAGATGAGCGAAGATTTGTCGCAACAGTTTGCACTGTATGTGATGAAACACGCACCGCAGGATGCCGAAGCTATTCTGACAAACACCAGTTCACCGGAGATTGCAGAACGCCGTCGGGCGATGGCATGGTCTTTTGTTCAGGAACAGGTGCAGCCTGGTGTTGATAATGCCTGGCGTGAATCCCGTGGGGATATTGGTAAAGGAATGGAGAGCGTACCTTCGGGTGGTGGCAGCCAGGATATTATTGCTGACCATCAGGGGCATCAGGCCATTATTGATCAAAGAACGCAGGACAGTAATATCCGTAATGATGTAAAACATCAGGTTGATAATATGGTCACAGAATATAAAGGGAATATCGGAGATACTCAGAATAGTATTCATGGCGAAGAAAATATTGTAGACAGACAATATTCAGAGTTAAAAAATAATCACAAACAGGAAGAAATTCAACAAAACAACAGATATAATGAAGAAAATAAACGACAGAAATTAATGCCAACACCGTCTGAAGATGCATTAAAACAGATGGTGGATGATAAGAAAGAACGATTGAAGGGGCCATTATGATCACTCACTATGATATAAAAATGGAGATGCAAAAACTAAAGGAGGTACTCTCTGTAGAGGGTGTTAATATCCCATCATTATTACAAGTCATAAAGCCGGGAACTTATGTGTTTTTATGGGTTTTATTATGGCCAACTTTTCTGCGTTTAGTATCGGTTAAAAGTGATGTCAGGGATGTTGGCTTTGATATATGTGCTAGTGGAATGATGGGGTTCCTGCTTTTTGTGGCTATTACAAATGGAATGATGTTATACCTTGCGATTCCTGATAGTTTCAGAAAGGATTCAAAAATAATAAATTTTATGTATTCTAAGAGTAAGACATATATTTTGTTGTTTTTGATTGTTTTTTCTATGGTTTCGTTTATGCATTCTATCTTATATGTTTTTGCACTAATGATTACATTCATATTATTTTTCTTGGTGTATACCATAGATATAAATCGTTATAATCTCTCAGCTATAGCCTCAGTAATAGGACTGTTCAAAAAAGAGTCTGTTAGTTAAAAGGATATTTTGGATGAAAACAAAAAAATTGATGATGGTTGCACTGGTCAGTTCCACTCTGGCCCTTTCAGGGTGTGGTGCGATGAGCACAGCAATCAAGAAGCGTAACCTTGAGGTGAAGACTCAGATGAGTGAGACCATCTGGCTTGAACCCGCCAGCGAACGCACGGTATTTCTGCAGATCAAAAACACGTCTGATAAAGACATGAGTGGGCTGCAGGGCAAAATTGCTGATGCTGTGAAAGCAAAAGGATATCAGGTGGTGACTTCTCCGGATAAAGCCTACTACTGGATTCAGGCGAATGTGCTGAAGGCCGATAAGATGGATCTGCGGGAGTCTCAGGGATGGCTGAACCGTGGTTATGAGGGCGCAGCAGTTGGTGCAGCGTTAGGTGCCGGTATCACCGGATATAATTCCAGTTCTGCCGGTGCCACACTCGGTGTGGGCCTTGCTGCCGGTCTGGTGGGTATGGCTGCAGATGCGATGGTGGAAGATGTGAACTATACCATGATCACGGATGTGCAGATTGCAGAGCGTACTAAGGCAACGGTGACAACGGATAATGTTGCCGCCCTGCGTCAGGGCACATCAGGTGCGAAAATTCAGACCAGTACTGAAACAGGTAACCAGCATAAATACCAGACCCGTGTGGTCTCAAATGCGAACAAGGTTAACCTGAAATTTGAAGAGGCGAAGCCTGTTCTCGAAGACCAGCTGGCCAAATCAATCGCAAATATTCTCTGATTATCTTCCGGAGGCTGGTCTGACCGGCCTCCTGACTGACGCCTCGCTTTGCTCGTTGTCCAACCCCGGAAAGAAATAAAATAAATTTTATTTCTCCCCGGCGTTTCCGAAATAAATATGAAAACACTGAGCGGTTGTGCAAATTCTTTGTGCGACCGTGAAGTGTTGCCGGCGAAGCCGGAATTTAACGGTTATTAATCTTTTCATCATTAATAATCAGTCCGACTGACTTTTTTCTTCGGAATATCATCATGAGTTTTAACGCAAAGGATATGACCCAGGGCGGTCAGATTGCGTCCATGCGTATCCGCATGTTCAGCCAGATCGCCAATATCATGCTTTACTGCCTGTTTATTTTTTTCTGGATACTCGTTGGTCTGGTTTTATGGGTAAAAATAAGCTGGCAGACGTTTGTGAACGGCTGTATTTACTGGTGGTGTACCACGCTGGAAGGCATGCGGGATTTAATCAGGTCCCAGCCGGTATATGAGATCCAGTATTACGGCAAAACCTTCCGGATGAACGCTGCTCAGGTACTGCATGATAAATATATGATCTGGTGCGGAGAGCAGCTATGGTCCGCATTCGTTCTGGCTACAGTTGTGGCACTGGTTATTTGCCTGATTACCTTCTTTGTTGTCTCCTGGATTCTGGGGCGTCAGGGTAAACAACAGAGCGAAAATGAAGTCACAGGTGGTCGTCAGCTGACGGAGAACCCGAAAGACGTTGCCCGGATGCTGAAAAAAGACGGCAAGGACTCCGATATCCGGATTGGCGACCTGCCGATTATCCGGGATTCCGAAATCCAGAACTTCTGTCTGCACGGCACGGTCGGGGCCGGTAAGTCGGAAGTTATCCGTCGTCTGGCCAACTACGCCCGTCAGCGTGGAGATATGGTGGTGATTTATGACCGTTCAGGGGAATTTGTTAAAAGTTACTATGATCCCTCCATCGATAAAATCCTGAATCCGCTGGATGCCCGCTGTGCCGCCTGGGATTTGTGGAAGGAGTGCCTGACACAGCCGGATTTTGATAATACCGCGAACACGCTGATCCCGATGGGCACAAAAGAGGACCCGTTCTGGCAGGGTTCAGGACGTACCATTTTTGCGGAAGCGGCGTACCTGATGCGTAATGACCCCAACCGCAGCTACAGCAAACTGGTGGACACACTGCTTTCCATCAAAATCGAAAAACTGCGTACCTTCCTGCGTAATTCACCGGCGGCCAACCTGGTGGAAGAGAAAATCGAGAAAACGGCGATTTCCATCCGTGCTGTGCTGACCAACTACGTGAAAGCCATCCGTTACCTGCAGGGGATTGAGCATAACGGGGAGCCCTTCACCATCCGTGACTGGATGCGTGGTGTCCGGGAAGATCAGAAAAACGGCTGGCTGTTTATCTCGTCGAACGCCGACACCCATGCCTCCCTGAAGCCGGTGATCTCCATGTGGCTGTCCATTGCCATTCGTGGTCTGCTGGCAATGGGAGAAAACCGTAACCGTCGTGTGTGGTTTTTCTGTGATGAGTTACCCACGTTACACAAACTGCCGGACCTGGTGGAGATCCTGCCGGAAGCCCGTAAGTTTGGTGGCTGCTATGTATTTGGTATCCAGTCCTATGCCCAGCTGGAAGATATCTACGGTGAGAAAGCGGCTGCCACGCTGTTTGACGTCATGAACACCCGTGCCTTTTTCCGTTCTCCCAGCCATAAGATTGCAGAGTTCGCTGCCGGTGAGATTGGTGAGAAAGAGCACCTGAAAGCCAGCGAGCAGTATTCCTACGGTGCTGATCCGGTACGTGACGGGGTATCGACCGGTAAGGATATGGAGCGCCAGACGCTGGTCAGTTATTCCGACATTCAGTCTCTGCCGGATCTGACCTGTTATGTCACCCTGCCCGGACCGTATCCGGCAGTAAAACTCTCTCTGAAATATCAGACACGACCGAAGGTCGCTCCGGAGTTTATTCCGCGTGACATCAACCCGGAAATGGAGAACCGTCTGAGTGCCGTACTTGCCGCAAGGGAAGCAGAAGGTCGTCAGATGGTCAGCCTCTTCGAACCGGATGTCCCGGAGGTTGTTTCCGGAGAAGACGTGACTCAGGCTGAACAGCCGCAACAGCCGCAACAGCCGCAACAGCCGCAACAGCCGCAACAGCCGCAACAGCCGGTGTCTCCTGCCATCAACGATAAGAAGTCAGATTCAGGTGTGAATGTTCCGGCAGGGGGGATCGAGCAGGAGCTGAAAATGAAACCGGAAGAAGAGATGGAACAGCAACTGCCACCCGGGATCAGTGAATCCGGTGAAGTGGTGGATATGGCCGCTTATGAGGCATGGCAACAGGAAAATCATCCAGACATCCAGCAGCAGATGCAGCGTCGTGAAGAGGTGAACATTAATGTGCACCGGGAGCGTGGGGAGGATGTTGAGCCGGGAGATGATTTCTGATGATGAGTATCGCGCAGGTCAGATCGGCCGGAAGTGCCGGTAACTATTATACCGACAAGGATAATTACTATGTACTGGGCAGCATGGGAGAACGCTGGGCCGGCAGGGGGGCTGAACAGCTGGGACTGCAGGGCAGTGTCGATAAGGATGTTTTTACCCGTCTTCTGGAGGGAAGGCTGCCGGACGGAGCGGATCTAAGCCGCATGCAGGATGGCAGTAATAAGCATCGTCCCGGCTACGACCTGACCTTCTCCGCCCCCAAAAGTGTCTCCATGATGGCCATGTTAGGTGGCGATAAGCGCCTGATTGATGCACATAACCAGGCCGTGGACTTTGCTGTTCGTCAGGTGGAGGCGCTGGCCTCCACACGGGTGATGACGGACGGACAGTCAGAAACGGTACTGACCGGTAATCTGGTGATGGCACTGTTTAACCACGACACCAGTCGCGATCAGGAACCACAGTTACACACGCATGCGGTGGTGGCTAATGTCACGCAGCATAACGGTGAGTGGAAGACACTGAGCAGTGACAAAGTGGGGAAAACGGGGTTCATTGAGAATGTGTACGCTAATCAGATTGCCTTTGGCAGGCTCTACCGGGAAAAACTGAAAGAGCAGGTTGAGGCGCTGGGCTATGAAACCGAAGTGGTGGGTAAGCACGGTATGTGGGAGATGCCGGGCGTACCGGTGGAGGCCTTTTCCGGACGCTCACAGGCTATCCGGGAGGCCGTCGGGGAAGATGCCTCGCTGAAATCCCGGGATGTGGCGGCGCTGGATACGCGAAAATCCAAACAGCACGTCGATCCTGAAGTCAGAATGGCTGAATGGATGCAGACGCTGAAGGAAACCGGGTTCGACATCCGGGCATATCGTGGCGCGGCGGATCAGCGTGCGGAGACCCGCACGCAGGCGCCCGGGGCTGTTTCACAGGACGGGCCGGATGTGCAGCAGGCGGTGACACAGGCCATTGCCGGATTAAGTGAACGCAAAGTGCAGTTTACGTACACGGACGTGCTGGCCAGAACGGTCGGCATACTGCCGCCGGAAAATGGTGTGATTGAACGGGCACGCGCCGGTATCGATGAGGCCATCAGCCGTGAGCAGCTTATCCCCCTCGATCGTGAGAAGGGGCTGTTCACGTCCGGGATTCATGTGCTCGATGAGCTGTCAGTCCGGGCACTCAGTCGTGACATCATGAAACAGAACCGGGTGACCGTACATCCGGAGAAAAGTGTCCCCCGGACGGCCGGTTACAGCGATGCGGTCAGTGTTCTGGCACAGGATCGCCCGTCGCTGGCCATTGTGTCCGGGCAGGGCGGTGCAGCCGGGCAGCGTGAGCGGGTGGCGGAGCTGGTCATGATGGCCCGGGAGCAGGGGCGGGAGGTGCAGATTATCGCCGCTGACCGTCGCTCGCAGATGAACCTGAAGCAGGATGAACGGCTGTCCGGTGAGCTGATAACCGGACGTCGTCAGCTGCAGGAGGGCATGGCCTTCACGCCGGGCAATACTGTTATCGTTGACCAGGGCGAAAAACTCTCCCTGAAAGAGACGTTAACCCTGCTGGACGGTGCCGCACGTCATAACGTACAGGTCCTGATAACCGACAGCGGGCAGCGAACCGGTACAGGCAGTGCACTGATGGCCATGAAAGATGCCGGGGTGAACACATATCGCTGGCAGGGGGGAGAACAGCGGCCGGCCACCATCATCAGTGAACCGGACCGTAATGTCCGCTATGCCCGGCTGGCAGGAGATTTTGCTGCCAGCGTGAAAGCCGGAGAAGAGAGCGTGGCACAGGTCAGCGGGGTACGGGAACAGGCCATACTGACACAGGCCATTCGCAGTGAGCTGAAAACACAGGGCGTGCTCGGACGCCCGGAGGTAACCATGACCGCCCTGTCACCGGTCTGGCTGGACAGCCGGAGCCGTTATCTGCGGGATATGTACCGTCCGGGGATGGTGATGGAGCAGTGGAACCCGGAGACACGCAGTCATGACCGCTATGTTATCGACCGGGTGACGGCGCAGAGTAACAGCCTGACCCTGCGGGATGCGCAGGGTGAAACGCAGGTGGTGCGTATTTCCTCCCTGGACAGCAGCTGGTCGCTGTTCCGGCCGGAAAAAATGCCGGTGGCAGACGGCGAGCGACTGAGGGTGACAGGGAAAATTCCCGGACTCCGCGTCTCCGGCGGTGACCGCCTGCAGGTGGCATCCGTCAGTGAAGATGCGATGACGGTTGTTGTGCCGGGGCGGGCTGAACCGGCCTCCCTGCCTGTGAGCGATTCACCATTCATGGCACTGAAGCTAGAGAACGGCTGGGTGGAAACGCCCGGGCATTCCGTCAGCGACAGTGCGAAGGTTTTTGCCTCCGTCACACAGATGGCAATGGACAACGCCACCCTGAACGGTCTGGCCCGCAGCGGTCGTGATGTCCGGCTGTATTCCTCACTGGATGAAACCCGTACTGCGGAAAAACTTGCCCGCCATCCCTCCTTTACGGTGGTTTCTGAGCAGATAAAGGCGCGTGCCGGTGAGACATTGCTGGAAACCGCTATCAGTCTGCAGAAAACCGGGCTTCACACGCCGGCACAGCAGGCTATTCATCTGGCGCTTCCTGTGGTGGAAAGTAAAAACCTGGCCTTCAGCATGGTGGACCTGCTGACAGAGGCGAAGTCGTTTGCTGCAGAAGGAACCAGTTTTACTGAACTGGGAGGGGAAATCAATGCGCAGATAAAACGCGGTGATTTACTGTATGTGGATGTGGCAAAAGGCTATGGCACAGGCCTGCTGGTTTCCCGTGCGTCGTATGAGGCAGAAAAGAGCATTCTTCGCCATATTCTCGAAGGTAAGGAGGCGGTCACGCCACTGATGGAGAGAGTACCTGGCGAACTCATGGAGAAACTGACATCAGGACAGCGTGCCGCTACCCGCATGATACTGGAAACGTCCGACCGTTTCACGGTGGTGCAGGGCTATGCCGGTGTGGGTAAGACCACACAGTTCCGGGCGGTGATGTCAGCCGTGAACATGCTGCCGGAGAGTGAACGTCCCCGTGTCGTGGGGCTGGGGCCCACGCACCGTGCGGTCGGTGAGATGCGCAGCGCCGGCGTGGATGCACAGACGCTGGCGTCCTTTCTGCATGACACGCAGCTGCTGCAGCGCAGCGGAGAAACGCCGAATTTCAGCAACACGCTGTTCCTGCTCGATGAGAGCTCTATGGTGGGCAATACCGACATGGCACGGGCATACGCCCTGATTGCGGCCGGTGGCGGTCGTGCCGTGGCCAGTGGTGACACGGACCAGTTGCAGGCCATCGCGCCCGGTCAGCCTTTCCGTCTCCAGCAGACGCGCAGTGCTGCCGATGTGGTCATCATGAAGGAGATTGTGCGTCAGACGCCGGAACTGCGGGAGGCGGTATACAGCCTGATTAACCGGGATGTGGAAAGGGCACTGTCCGGGCTTGAGAGTGTGAAACCGTCTCAGGTTCCCCGTCAGGAGGGCGCATGGGCACCGGAGCACTCCGTGACGGAGTTCAGTCACAGCCAGGAAGCGAAACTGGCAGAAGCGCAGCAGAAGGCGATGCTGAAAGGCGAGGCTTTCCCGGATATCCCCATGACACTGTATGAAGCCATTGTCCGCGACTATACCGGCAGGACACCGGAAGCACGGGAGCAGACGCTGATTGTCACACACCTGAATGAGGACCGGCGCGTACTGAACAGCATGATTCATGATGCACGGGAAAAGGCCGGTGAGCTGGGCAAAGAGCAGGTCATGGTGCCTGTCCTGAACACAGCGAATATACGTGACGGAGAACTGCGTCGTCTCTCCACCTGGGAGAATAACCCGGATGCCCTTGCCCTGGTGGATAGTGTGTATCACCGGATTGCCGGTATCAGCAAGGATGACGGGCTGATAACCCTGGAGGATGCGGAAGGTAACACGCGGCTGATTTCGCCCCGGGAGGCGGTGGCTGAAGGCGTCACACTGTACACCCCGGACACCATCCGGGTGGGAACCGGTGACCGGATGCGCTTCACGAAGAGTGACCGGGAGCGAGGTTATGTGGCCAACAGCGTCTGGACGGTGACAGCGGTTTCCGGTGACAGTGTCACGCTGTCGGACGGACAGCAGACCCGGGTGATTCGCCCAGGTCAGGAGCGGGCAGAGCAACATATTGACCTGGCTTATGCCATCACCGCCCACGGTGCGCAGGGGGCAAGTGAAACCTTTGCCATCGCGCTTGAAGGCACGGAAGGTAACCGGAAACTGATGGCCGGCTTTGAGTCAGCCTACGTGGCCCTGTCGCGTATGAAGCAGCATGTGCAGGTGTACACCGATAACCGTCAGGGCTGGACGGATGCCATCAACAATGCCGTACAGAAAGGAACTGCCCACGATGTGTTTGAGCCGAAACCGGACCGGGAGGTCATGAATGCAGAGCGGCTGTTCAGTACGGCGCGGGAGCTGCGGGACGTGGCGGCAGGCCGTGCCGTTCTTCGTCAGGCGGGGCTGGCCGGGGGAGACAGTCCTGCACGGTTTATTGCACCGGGGCGCAAATATCCGCAGCCGTATGTGGCACTGCCGGCGTTTGACCGTAACGGCAAGTCAGCAGGTATCTGGCTGAACCCACTGACCACGGATGACGGAAACGGGCTGCGGGGATTCAGTGGTGAAGGCCGTGTGAAAGGCAGCGGGGATGCGCAGTTCGTGGCCCTGCAGGGCAGCCGTAACGGAGAGAGCCTGCTGGCTGATAATATGCAGGATGGCGTCCGGATTGCCCGTGATAATCCTGACAGTGGTGTGGTGGTAAGAATCGCCGGTGAAGGTCGCCCGTGGAATCCCGGTGCCATCACCGGTGGCCGCGTGTGGGGGGATATCCCGGACAACAGCGTCCAGCCGGGTGCCGGAAATGGCGAACCGGTAACGGCAGAGGTACTGGCACAGCGGCAGGCTGAAGAGGCTATCCGCCGTGAAACGGAACGCCGCGCAGATGAAATTGTCCGTAAAATGGCAGAGAACAAACCTGACCTGCCGGATGGCAAAACAGAGCTGGCTGTCAGGGAAATTGCCGGGCAGGAGCGTGACCGGGCTGCCATAACTGAACGGGAAGCCGCGCTGCCGGAGAGTGTACTGCGTGAACCACAACGGGAACGGGAAGCGGTCCGCGAGGTTGCCCGGGAAAACCTGCTGCAGGAGCGTCTGCAGCAGATGGAGCGGGATATGGTTCGTGACCTGCAGAAAGAGAAAACCCTGGGCGGAGACTGATACAGGAAGATAAACGCTGATGACAACGGATAACACGAACACGACACGTAACGATTCACTGGCTGCCCGGACCGATACCTGGTTGCAGTCGTTGCTGGTCTGGTCCCCCGGACAGCGGGATATCATCAAAACGGTGGCACTGGTGCTGATGGTACTGGACCATGCAAACCGCATTCTGCATCTGGACCAGTCGTGGATGTTTCTGGTCGGGCGTGGGGCCTTTCCGCTGTTTGCCCTGGTGTGGGGGCTGAATCTGTCCCGTCATACGCATATCCGGCAGGAGGCCATTAACCGGCTGTGGGGATGGGGTGTGATTGCCCAGTTCGCGTATTATCTGGCCGGCTTTCCCTGGTATGAGGGGAATATCCTGTTTGCCTTTGCAGTTGCGGCACAGGTGCTGACGTGGTGTGAAACGCGCAGTCTGTGGCGTACTGCAGCGGCCATTCTCCTGATGGCACTGTGGGGGCCTTTGTCCGGCACCAGTTACGGTATTGCCGGGCTGCTGATGCTGGCAGTCAGTCACCGGCTGTACCGGGCGGAAGACAGAACGGAACGTCTGGTGCTGGTTGCATGCCTGCTGACTGTGATTCCTGCGCTTAACCTTGCCACCAGTGATACAGCGGCGGTGGCCGGCCTTGTGATGACGGTGCTGACCGTTGGCCTGGTGTCCTGTGCAGGGAAATCATTACCCCGTTTCTGGCCCGGGGATTTTTTCCCGACTTTCTACGCCTGCCATCTGGCTGTGCTGGGCGTTCTGGCACTGTAAAGGGTGTGGTATCTTTGACCGTAAAGGATGATTCGTCAGAGGCAGAACACAGCATGACAGAGCAGAAACGACCGGTACTGACACTGAAGCGGAAAACAGAAGGAGAGACGCCTGTCCGCAGCCGGAAAACCATCATCAATGTCACCACGCCACCAAAATGGAAGGTGAAAAAGCAGAAACTGGCCGAGAAAGCGGCCCGGGAAGCAGAGCTGGCGGCAAAAAAAGCGCAGGCCAGACAGGCGCTGTCCATTTATCTGAACCTGCCCTCACTGGATGAGGCCGTGAATACCCTGAAGCCCTGGTGGCCGGGATTATTTGACGGTGACACGCCCCGGCTTCTGGCCTGCGGTATCCGGGACGTGTTACTGGAAGACGTGGCGCAGCGGAATATCCCGCTCTCGCATAAAAAACTGCGCAGGGCGCTGAAGGCCATCACCCGTTCAGAAAGCTATCTGTGTGCCATGAAAGCCGGTGCCTGCCGGTATGACACGGAAGGGTATGTGACGGAGCATATTTCTCAGGAGGAGGAAGCGTATGCGGCAGAGCGTCTGGATAAAATCCGCCGCCAGAACCGGATAAAGGCAGAACTTCAGGCCGTGCTTGATGAGAAATAAAAAAAGCCTCCCTCAGAGAGAGGAGGCAGGGAAATAAGGCTTAAAAGGAAATAACTTCCGTACCCGAAAGGAAGCCAATTCAGTAGATTATTTAACACCATAATACTGACGGGTTAAAGAGGAGTGATAAAGATGAATGGATTCAGAAACAGTTCACGGAACGGTCAGGTCTGGTGCTGGCAGCGTGCCGGAAGCCGGGCCGTTATTCTGGAGGTCAGTGGACGCTGGATGGAAGCGGCAGAAGGATGGCGACGGGCTGCCTGTGTTGCGCCCCGGACAGACTGGCAGCAGTTTGCCCGAAAAAGGGCTGAACACTGCCACCGGCGCTGCCGGGGAAGGGTGTAACGAAAAAAGCAGCCTTCATTACTCCAGGGATTCAGAAGGCTGAATAATGCATGAGATTTGCTTTTTTTAATATCCGGTCGGGCAGTATGACCGGACAGTTCTGAGTAGCACAGAGTTTTTTCCGTATTAAGTCGTGATTTTATATTTTGTGATTAATTTCACAAAATAAGGTGTTATTCAGTGTGTGCTGCAATATTCAGGATGCCTGAAATACAGGTGCTATTTATCTGATATGGAGAATAACATGAGGAAATATATTCCACTGGTATTATTTATCTTTTCATGGCCGGTATTGTGTGCAGATATTCATGGACGGGTTGTTCGTGTACTGGACGGTGATACCATCGAGGTCATGGACTCACGGAAGGCGGTGCGGATCAGGCTGGTAAATATTGATGCGCCGGAAAAGAAACAGGATTATGGCCGGTGGTCGACAGACATGATGAAATCACTGGTTGCAGGAAAAACGGTTACCGTCACATATTTTCAGCGAGATCGTTATGGTCGTATTCTCGGGCAGGTTTATGCGCCAGACGGAATGAATATTAATCAGTTTATGGTCCGGGCCGGGGCTGCCTGGGTATATGAGCAGTACAACACAGATCCCGTGCTGCCTGTCCTTCAGAACGAAGCCAGACAACAAAAACGTGGGCTCTGGTCAGATGCTGATCCGGTTCCCCCCTGGATATGGAGGCACCGTAAATAAAGCGATGGCAATCCTATCATTCATTTGTTCTCAGCGGGAATAAAAATGGCAAAAACAAAACAGGAATGGCTGTATCAGTTACGGCGATGTTCATCAGTCAATACGCTGGAAAAAATTATTCATAAAAACAGAGACAGTTTATCGAACAGTGAACGTGAATCATTTAATTCAGCAGCAGACCACCGGTTAGCAGAATTAATCACCGGAAAGTTATATGACAGGATACCAAAAGAAATATGGAAATATGTAAGGTAATAATTCAGCAATAATTAATTACCAGGAGCAGATAAACAATGAAGCTGATTATTTTTATTCTTATTGTTCTGATTATTGCAGCGTTACTTATCCGGATTATCCTCAGAAGTGTAAATCAGCATTCTCCTTTGCTGATGCAATTGCATGCGGCAGGTATACGGACCGGTGATGCAGAGCGAATACTGTCCAGCGGTGAATGCTGGCAACGTCAGAAGACGCTGCTGACAGAAAGGGAAGTCAGTTTTATGAAAGGACTGTTCAGAATTGTGGATATGAAGCGGTGGTATCTGTGTCCGCAGGTACGGGTCGCGGATATCGTCCAGCTGAACGGGAATATCCGGCCACGATCACGCCAGTGGTGGCAGTTATTCAGGATGGTGTCTCAGTGGCATGTTGATGTGGTTATCGTTGAGCGGCGTTCGTTCAGTATTGTTGCAGCAGTAGAGCTGGATGATGCCAGCCATTTACGACCGGAACGCAGACGCCGGGATATTCTTCTGGAAGAGGTTCTGAGGCAGGCTGGTATTCCGTTGCTCAGAAGCCACGATGCCAGAAAACTGCTGCAGATGACCGGAGAATGGCTGAATACAACAGGGGCTGATCAGCAGTCCCCGGAACATCGTAGCTGACGCCTTCGCGTTGCTCAGTTGTCCAACCCCGGAAACGGGAAAAAGCAAGTTTTCCCCGCTCCCGGCGTTTCTATAACTGAAAACCATACTATTTCACAGTTTAAATCACATTAAACGACAGTAATCCCCGTTGATTTGTGCGCCAACACAGATCTTCGTCATAATTCTCAAGTCGCTGATTTCAAAAAACTGTAGTATCCTCTGCGAAACGATCCCTGTTTGAGTATTGAGGAGGCGAGATGTCGCAGACAGAAAATGCAGTGACTTCCTCATTGAGTCAAAAGCGGTTTGTGCGCAGAGGTAAGCCTATGACTGACTCTGAGAAACAAATGGCCGCTGTTGCAAGAAAACGTCTTACACACAAAGAGATAAAAGTTTTTGTCAAAAATCCTCTGAAAGATCTCATGGTTGAGTACTGCGAGAGAGAGGGGATAACACAGGCTCAGTTCGTTGAGAAAATCATCAAAGATGAACTGCAGAGACTGGATATACTAAAGTAAAGACTTTACTTTGTGGCGTAGCATGCTAGATTACTGATCGTTTAAGGAATTTTGTGGCTGGCCACGCCGTAAGGTGGCAAGGAACTGGTTCTGATGTGGATTTACAGGAGCCAGAAAAGCAAAAACCCCGATAATCTTCTTCAACTTTGGCGAGTACGAAAAGATTACCGGGGCCCACTTAAACCGTATAGCCAACAATTCAGCTATGCGGGGAGTATAGTTATATGCCCGGAAAAGTTCAAGACTTCTTTCTGTGCTCGCTCCTTCTGCGCATTGTAAGTGCAGGATGGTGTGACTGATCTTCACCAAACGTATTACCGCCAGGTAAAGAACCCGAATCCGGTGTTCACTCCCCGTGAAGGTGCCGGAACGCTGAAGTTCTGCGAAAAACTGATGGAAAAGGCGGTGGGCTTCACCTCCCGTTTTGATTTCGCCATTCATGTGGCGCATGCCCGTTCCCGTGGTCTGCGTCGGCGCATGCCACCGGTGCTGCGTCGACGGGCTATTGATGCGCTGCTGCAGGGGCTGTGTTTCCACTATGACCCGCTGGCCAACCGCGTCCAGTGTTCCATCACCACACTGGCCATTGAGTGCGGACTGGCGACAGAGTCCGGTGCAGGAAAACTCTCCATCACCCGTGCCACCCGGGCCCTGACGTTCCTGTCAGAGCTGGGACTGATTACCTACCAGACGGAATATGACCCGCTTATCGGGTGCTACATTCCGACCGACATCACGTTCACACTGGCTCTGTTTGCTGCCCTTGATGTGTCTGAGGATGCAGTGGCAGCTGCGCGCCGCAGTCGTGTTGAATGGGAAAACAAACAGCGCAAAAAGCAGGGGCTGGATACCCTGGGTATGGATGAGCTGATAGCGAAAGCCTGGCGTTTTGTGCGTGAACGTTTCCGCAGTTACCAGACAGAGCTTAAGTCCCGTGGAATAAAACGTGCCCGTGCGCGTCGTGATGCGAACAGAGAACGTCAGGATATCGTCACCCTGGTGAAACGGCAGCTGACGCGTGAAATCTCGGAAGGACGCTTCACTGCTAATAGTGAGGCGGTAAAACGCGAAGTGGAGCGTCGTGTGAAGGAGCGCATGATTCTGTCACGTAACCGCAATTACAGCCGGCTGGCCACAGCTTCTCCCTGAAAGTGATCTCCTCAGAATAATCCGGCCTGCGCCGGAGGCATCCGCACGCCTGAAGCCCGCCGGTGCACAAAAAAACAGCGTCGCATGCAAAAAACAATCTCATCATCCACCTTCTGGAGCATCCGATTCCCCCTGTTTTTAATACAAAATACGCCTCAGCGACGGGGAATTTTGCTTATCCACATTTAACTGCAAGGGACTTCCCCATAAGGTTACAACCGTTCATGTCATAAAGCGCCAGCCGCCAGTCTTACAGGGTGCAATGTATCTTTTAAACACCTGTTTATATCTCCTTTAAACTACTTAATTACATTCATTTAAAAAGAAAACCTATTCATTGCCTGTCCTGTGGACAGACAGATATGCACCTCCCACCGCAAGCGGCGGGCCCCAATCGGAGCCATTTTAGTTACAACACTCAAATACAACCACCGGGAAAACCCCGGTCCCGCGCAGAACCGAAACCACAAAGCCCTCCCCCCTCATAACTGAAAAGCGGCCCCGCCCCGGCCCTTCGGGCCGGAACAGCGTCGCTTTTAATTATGAATGTTGTAACTACTTCATCATCGCTGTCAGTCTTCTCGCTGAAAGTTCTCAGTACACGCTCGTAAGCGGCCCTGACGGCCCGCTAACGCGGAGATACGCCCCGACTTCGGGTAAACCCTCGTCAGGACCACTCCGACCGCGCACAGAAGCTCTCTCATGGCTGAAAGCGGATATGGCCTAGCAGGGCTGGGGATGGGTAAGGTGAAACCTATCAGTCCGTACCGGCTTACGCCGGGCTTCGGCGGTTTTACTCCGGTCTCATATGCAACAACTGAGTGCCGCCTTCCATGCCGCTGGCGCGGCATATGTTGGTGGCTGTGTCTGAAAGGTTATATACTCTGCATAAAACCTGACAACACGCAGATTACCAGGCGAATATCAATACTCTGACTCGTTATACCCATGCGTGCGGCATCAAAAAACCTGCAATTGCCCTTTATTGAATGAAGGGGGGAGTCAACTATGAATAACAGCACACATTACGAAAACGCCAATTTCCTGCGCGAGCTGGCCGAAAACCTGCCTCGTATTTTGCCAGAAAGCAGCACAGACAAGTCTGCACTATTGCAACGCCTCGCTAATGAAGAATTGGCACGTGCGGAATACGACGAACAGATACGAACGAAAGTTGCCGCTGCTCGCGCCGATAAGCGGCCGGGGATGAGTTCCACGCAACTGCGCCAGCAACTACAGGGACGTTATCAGGAACTGTGCAATGAGTTATGAAGTAGAATGGCGACCAGGTGCGATTGAGGATATAACGGCGTTGTTTGAATATCTGGCCGAGAATGCATCTCTTTGGGATGCAAGGAACGTGACAGAGCGTCTGATCTCTGCAACCGATCACCTGGCAGATTATCCTCGGCTGTATGAAACTGATGAACGCTATGGCGAAAGGGTTCGCCGCATTAGCTTACTTGGACAGCACGTTCTTTATGAAGTGAATGATGAGGCCAGTCGTGTCAATATCCTGGCGGTTGTAGGCCAGCGTCAGAATCCCCGATTCATTCTTTGAGTGCTCGAGTGGGGAACTGGTTACCAGGAATTATAAATGATAAAAAATACATTTGTTAAATCATATCATCAAAAAATCAAAGTAAAGTAATCAAAAGAAGGGAAAATGGGAGCGGAATCCCAATATATAAAAGAGAAGTTATGGAATCTAAGAAAATTAATTTAAAAAAAGGACAACATTATGTGCCACAGTTTTATTTGTCTCATTGGATCGGTCGAGAAGGTGTTTTTGTGCGAAATAACATATCTAAAAAGTCTTATCGACAGAGAAATACCAAAGAGATCGCAGAGGAAAACTATTTCTATAGTATAAAAATGGATGATGTCGTATGGGATATGTTGTTATATAGATATTCTGATGAAATAGAGTCTAATCCATACATTAGACTTCTATTTAACGAGTTTGCAATTTTAAAAGAAGCTGACATTTTTGTTAATAAAGAGTTATTGATAAACAATAATGACGAAAAAAGCATGGAGTTCGCCCGAAAATGCCTAGAAGATTTTAATAAAATCTTTCTTGAAGATAAATATTCACAGGTTGAAAGTGCTATTTCTGAAATAATGAAAAAAATAATAAGAGAGCAAGAGTCTAAAATAATTACACCGATTGATGACAAGATGTTTTTTAGTCTTTTGATTTTTTATAGCTTACAGTTGTTCAGAACAAAAAAAATGATGTCAAAAGCACTTGAAAAAATCGAAGGTTTTATTTTGAATAGAGGGGACGAAGAAATAGTATTAGATGATTCTCAAAAGAAAACTCTCCTAAAATGTATGTTGTACATAACATCTTTCCAATTTGCTCTTAGAATAGAGAAAGAGTGTTTTGCTATCAAAATATATAAAAACCATACTAAAATTAACTATATTACGTCAGATTCTCCTGCAATATTCTATAATGATGATTCTGTTGCTGCCATGCCTCTTTCTCCTCGTTTATTTGTACAATTTTCTTTAAATAAAAAAATAAAAGAAATATTGCCAGCAAGAATAGGATTTGAGACTATAGATATATACAATACTGAAAAAATAAAACGCATAAATAAACTTATTCATGATTTTTCTGATGATTTTTTGTTTGCTAAGAAGAATGTAGACTTAAATTTTGATTTTTAAGAGGGAGCTTGGAGCAGGCTTATCGTACGATAAGCCTTTATATATTCCTTCTCCTGTACGTTTCTCATACACGCTCGTAAGCGCCCCTGACGGCCCGCTAACGCGGAGATACGCCCCGACTGCGGGTAAACTCTTGTCGGGAGCACTCCAACCTTTTCATCGCTGACAGGCCACATGTGTGGGATGCAAATAAAATTTCATCCTAACCCTAAAAACAGAGAGAAACGTCGCGCGCTCTCCTATTCATAAAAAATCCCTTTTATATCAGTATGTTGTGAGCACTTACACCCGAGACTGGATCGTTTTGCCTTTCATGGGAGAATGATTAAGGGCGCTAAAGTATCATCCTAATTTTCGCCCAGGCTCGAAAAATACGGCAAATGGTGAAAATAAAGATTCATCCTTTTCCGATGTTGCCCGTTCCAACACGTAAGCAGTCAGTCAGAAAAAACACATAGATCCAATCCCTAGCGAGCATTGAGCTCTCTCATCCGTGCCAACTGCTCCAACCCTTGGACGCCCTAAATGCTTACCCAAAAAAATCAACACCTTCTTTTAAAAACACAATCAAAAATGACTCCCTTATATCCATTTAACCTAAACAGCCTTCCCCCCACTGCACTAGCTAGGGCTCGTAGTTCGGCGCAAGGCTGAAGTCGCTTGGCTGCTTCGCTGTGCAGATCCATGACCCACTTTCCATCAAACTCCCGGTTGTAGTTCCACAAGCATCTCGCGAGTCTTGCCGGCCCGCTCCACTAACAAGACCACAACATCTCCAACGTTCTTGTCGTCTAGCCGGGCCTGTAATGTGGTGACGTCGTCGACGGCGATACCGTCAATGCTGATAACGCGATCGCCGGGCACGATGCCGCCTGCGGTGACCTCGACGCCGACGAGCCCGGCCCTGTGCGCCGCCGAGCCCGGCGTCACGCGCAATACGAATACGCCCTTACTGCCGGTCAGCGCCTGCAGACGCGCGTTGAGCTGCTCATCCACCTCGATGCCCAGCGCCGGACGGATGTACTTGCCGGTCTTTATGAGTTGCGGCACCACGCGCATGACGGTATCGACCGGCACCGCAAAGCCGATGCCGGCCGAGGCGCCAGACGGACTGTAGATGGCGGTATTGATGCCGATCAGCCGCCCAGCCGAATCGAGCAGCGGGCCACCGGAATTGCCGGGGTTGATAGCGGCGTCGGTCTGGATCAGGTGGTCAATGGCCGGGCCACTGGCGTCGCCGGAAAGGGTGCGGTCAAGCGCCGAGACGATGCCGGTGGTGAGCGTCCAGTCGAGCCCGAAGGGATTGCCAATGGCAAAGACCTTTTGCCCCACCTTGAGATCGGCACTGGTGCCCACCGGCACCGCCGGCGGGCGCTTGAAGCCGACGCCAATCTTGAGTACCGCGATGTCGTGCGCAGGACTGGCGCCAACGAGCGCAGCCTGATAATCGCGACCGTCGGCCAGTTTGACCGTGGCAGACGATGCCCCCTGGATCACGTGGAAGTTGGTCACCACGTGGCCGGCATCGTCCCAGATGAAGCCGGAGCCGGTGCCGCGCGGCACGGAAAAGACATTGCGCGACCAGACGTCACGCACTAGTTGTGCCGTGGTGATGTAAACCACCGACCCGCGCGATTTCTCGAACAGCTCGATGGTGGTTTTTTCGTCGGCGGCCAGGTCGCCGCGCGGCGTCACCGTGCGCTCCTGCGTTTCGTGGGGACTGAACCAGGCTTCGATGGCGGGCAGGAACTGCCACAGCAGCATGAGTGCGGCGATGCAGCCAGTGATGACGAGCCAGCGCCGGATGAATCGATCCGGCGCCGGGCGGCTGTAGGGGTCGGGGTAGGTCACGTCATTCTCCATGTTGAAATCAGCGCCAAAGGCCGCCGGTGCGCCAGCGTGGCGGACGTGGTGATACGGTCACCTCGGGGACGAAACGGGCCGATGGAAACGGCGGCATCGCGGGCGGCGGAGCAAGTTCCAGCAAGCGCTTAATGCGTTCAGCCGTCGCCGGATGCGTGCGCAACCAGGAGGGTTCCGGATTGCCCCATCCGGGCAGCAGCCAGGCGCGCCAGGAGCGGCTCACCCGCTCGATCTTGGCGAGCGCCGAGGCCAGCCCGTGCGGGTCGCCGGTCAATTCGGCAGCGAGCCGGTCGGCGTCGAATTCGCGCACCCTGGACAAGCCCAACTGAGCCAGCAAGGCCAGCTGTGGCGCGACCGCCAGTAGAAGCAACGCGGGCCAATTGACTTCCGTGACTCCAAGCAATAGCGCTGGCAAGCTGAGCACGATCGCAAGCTGCCCCAACAAGGCCAGAAGATGGGTGAGCCGGCTGATCGAATCGGCCAAGCCCATGACACGCAAATCCTCGTTCGCAATATGCGCGATTTCGTGGCCGAGCACGCCGGTCAACTCGCGGGGCGTGAGGCTACGCAGCAGGCCGTCGGTCAGCGCGATGGCCGCGTGATGCTTCGAACCGGTGGCGAAGGCGTTGACGACCCCGCTGGGCACGTAGTGCGGTACCGGCACGGCAGGCAGCCCGGCCCGCGCCGCCAGTTCGCGCAACACAGCCCAAAGATCGGGCGCTTCATCCGGGTGCAGGGGGCGTGCGCCATACAGCCGCAAGGTCAGCCCGGAGGCGGCCGCCGGTTCGAGCAGCAGGGTGAACCCCGCGGCCGCAAGCGCCAGCCAAAGCCCGCCGTCACCCAACAGCAGGCTGCCAGCGACGGCGGCAATCCCGAGCAGGGTCAGCACCAACAGCGCGGTTTGCAGGCGATTGAGCCAGCGATGCCGCGCGCCGACATTCTGCGCGTGGCGCAGATCACGACTGATCATCTGAGCTTTCCCCGGCTGTCCGGTCATCGCGCTCGCGCAGCAGCCAGTAAGCCGCTCCGAGGGCCAGCGTCGCGCCTGCGAGCGCCGCGACCTTGGCGGGGCCGGTCTCCGGGTCGAGGATCACGAATTTACGCGCCAGGGCGATCAGCCCGATCAGGATCACCGTCTTGACCTGGATGATGCTGTCGCGCCGCAAGGCCACCCGCACGATGGAATGCTTGAACTCCATGGCGATGAGCAGCGTCATGATCATGCCGAACACGGCCTGGAAGACCTTGTGATCGAGCGGATTGAACGCATCAATGATCAGCAGGCTGAAGACGATCGAGATCAGCTGCAGCAGCGAGACCACGATGATCACGGCAATGATTGCGGACAGCGCGAGCGCGATCACCTGTTCGAAGCGCTCGTAGAACGTCATCACTGCCCATTGGGCGCGAAATGTTTTCGTCAGCGTAGGTTGCTTTTCATTCATCGCCATTTCCCTCAATTTACATTGGCAACCATAACTTGGTTGCGCCCTTGTCTTTTTGCCTGGTAGAGCGCGCTGTCCGCCTGCTGCATCACCTGCTCGGAAGAGTTTAAGCGGACGTCGAGGGGAGCCACCCCCATGCTGGCGCTATAGCTGATCGACACCTCTCCACACACCAGCGCTGTCGCCGCAACGTCCTGACGAAATCGCTCCGCCCATACTTGGGCGTCTTCTATCGATGCCGCTTCCAACAACACAGCGAATTCCTCCCCCCCCAATCCGTGCAGCCATGTCGGTTGCGCGAACATGTTCCCTCAACCGTGAAGCAAAGTGCTTGAGCACCTCATCGCCGCATCCGTGCCCATAGGTATCATTGATGCGCTTGAAGTGATCGATATCGCAGAGCACAAGTGCTGCTTGTATCTCCGGGCTGCGTTTGAGGCGCGCCCATTCCAGCTGTAATCGTTCGTTAAAAGCCCGCCGGTTCGACAAGCCGGTCAAGGGGTCGGTGATCGCCATGCGCAGCAACCGCTGCTCCATTTCCTTGCGAGAAGAGATGTCGAGCAGAGTGCCCACCATCAATTGCCTGCCCGTGTCACCCAGCCAACGACCGCGATCCAGCACCCAAATCCAAACGCCGGATCGATGACGAACGCGGTACTCGCACTCCAATCGCTCCGACGGATTTTCTTGGTAAGCGCGCACCTTTGCCAGAACGACCGGTAAATCCTCCGGATGAATACGCGCTTGCCATGCGGCATGGGTGGCGCCAATCTCCTCGTCGGAGGTCAAGCCGAACATCGCCAGACTGCGGGCAGAAAGCCTGAAGCTGTCGGTGGCAAGATCCCACTCCCAGAATCCCAACTCTGCGCCTTCCAGGGCGATGGCGATCCGTTCGTTGTCGTCGATTTTCGCTTGTTGGCGATGCTTCAGCTCGTCACGCCTGTGGCGATTGGTACGAGCAAAACGCCATAACGCAACCCCATGCCAACATTGGCAAGTAGCGACACCATCAGCCAGATGGTCGGCCCGTTCATGGTCTATCCCCGCCTGACTGACTGAGTGCCTGCCGTAATTCCTCGATCCGGTGGTCGACTTGGTCGGCGTTGATGCCCAACATCAACAGTACCTGCTCGGCCAGTCCCAGTCCCGCAGCCAGGTACAACGGGTACAGTCTGACATTGGGCAGATTACGCAAAAGCTGGGCATCCGTTACGCGCTCAGTGGCCACCACCACGGACAAGCTCAGGCGGCGGTCGAGAACCGCCTGAGCGATACGCAGGGCCGTCTGCGGACGGGCAAACGTCAGCACCACCAGGCGGGCATGGGCCAATCCGGCGGCGGCCAGGGTGTCGAGCCGACTGGCATCGCCATACGACACCGGCGCCCCCATAGCACGCCCCGCTTCGACCCGTTGGCGGTCCGATTCCAGCAGCAAATGCGGTATGCCTGCCAGGCGCAGCGTTCGGCTCAGCAGCAGCCCGACGTCATCCGCCCCACAGATGATCACATGGTCGCGCAACGACCGCGCCCGCTCGGCGACTTCGCCTTCTTCGGCCTGCGGTGGCTGACCGAGTGCGCCCGAGCGGCTGAAAGCCCGCGCCCATCGGTCATGGTGTCGGATCAGGAGCGGTGCCAACCCCATGCTCAACACCAGCGCCACCAGCATCGGTTGCACCATGGTGGCGGCGATCAGGTGCTGCTGCATGACCATGCCCAGGAGCAGCAGCGCAAACTCGCCGCCATGACCCAGCACGATGCCTGCGCGCCAGGCGTCGAGCGCCGACAGGCGGGTTGCGCGCAGCGCCAGAAAGTTCAGCCCCATCTTGAGAGGCACCAAGGCCAACAGCCAACCCAGTACCGCCAGCGGTGCGGCCACGATCTGCGCGGTGTCCAGCTGCAGGCCAATGGTCACGAAGAACAGGCCCGACAGCACATCACGAAAGGGCTTGAGGTGGCTTTCCATGTGGTGCCGGAAGTCGCTCTCGCCCAGGACCATGCCGGCGAGAAAGGCCCCCAGGGCGGCGGATACGCCGACGGCGTGTGCAGCAGCGGCTGCCGCCACGACCACGCACAAGGAGACCAGCACGAAGGATTCTTCGTGGCCCTGCCGCGCCACCCAGCCCAGCAGGCCATGCAACAGACGACGCGAGGCAACCGCCGCTGCCGCGAACAACACCAGCACGCCCAACACTTCGAGCAGCACGCTCTCGATCTTCGGCGAGTCGCCGCGCGCCCAGATCGCCAGCAGGGCCAGCAGGGGCACGCTGGCCAGGTCCTGAAAGACCAGCACGGCGATGGCACTGCGGCCGTGGCGGGTGGTGAGCTCGCCTTGGTCGGCCAGCTGTCGGCTGACCAGCGCCGTGGACGACATGGCCGCTGCGGCGCCGAGCAGTGCAGCGCTCTGAGCTGGCTGACCCAACCCGATCAGCACCAGGGTCAGTGGCGCGGCCACGACGACCATCTGCAAGCTGCCGGACGCCAGTACGGTCTTGCGAGTGAGCCAGAAGTGCCCCAGCGAGAATTCCAGTCCGACCATGAACAGCAGCAGGGCCACACCCAGTTCGGATATGAAAGTCAACGCCTCTCCCGGCGCGATCACACCGCTGACCGAGGGGCCCAGCAAGGCGCCGACGGCGAGGTAACCCAGCAAGGCGGGTACTCTGAACGCCGCCGTCGCCACCACCGAGAGGCTGCACGCCGCCAGCAGGATCAGGGTAGTGCCGAGCAAATCCTGCATCGGTCAGCGTCCCACCTGTGCAGAGGCCCAGCGCACGATGTCCTGCGAGCCCATGGCGCCTGCCTGGCGGGCGATCTCACGTCCGCCCTGGAACAGGGCGAGCGTCGGAATGCTGCGGATACCGAACTGCGCGGCCAGGTGGGGCTCAGCCTCGGTGTTCACCTTTGCCAGCCTGATCCCGGGTTCGAGCTGGCGCGCGGCTTGTTGAAACTGCGGCGCCATCATCTTGCACGGCCCGCACCAGGGTGCCCAGAAATCGACCAGCAGCGGCAGATCGCTGCGCTCCACGTGGCGCGAGAACGTCGCCGTCGTCAACTCGATGGGCTCGCCGGTGAACAAGGGCTGCTGGCAGCGGCCGCAGTTGGGACGATCCGCGAGCTTGGCGGCCGGCACGCTGTTGATGGACTGGCAATGTGGGCAGACGATGTGGAGTTCATTTTTCATGGTTCGCTTGCTTGGACTGCGGTGAGGTTGCCTCGCTTCGGGTCACAGACAATGCCGACCAATCAACGCCTTGGAGCCAATCGTTCCCGTTTTTGCTTACTCCGGCCTCTTCCAGATGAGCAGCGATGAATGCTTCGGCCTGCATGAGCCACCTTTGGAGAGTATCTTCCTTACTAGGAATCAGCAGGATCTCAGAGACGCTGCTGGCATCCAGCCCGTCCACACGGATAAGCAGAAAAATGCGCCGCCACAAACGCGGCATGTCCTTCAGCAGGTCGAATGCAAAAGCGAACTCGCTCGACCGATCAACTAGCTCCTGCTCTTCCGCGATCGTTGCGGCATCGGGATGCTGACTGTCAGCGATGATATCGGCCAGCCTGAGTGTGTCATCGGGCTGATAAAATTCGAAGACTTCCTCTTCCACCATGGCCTCGGCGACGTCCTGGGCATCCGCTTCGACCGGCGCGTCCAGAGAAACGAATTCGCCAAATTGCCGGCTGTTTGCCACTTCGTGATCCAGGACGGCGAACAGATGTTTCAGAAGACCGAAGTCAATCTTTCGAATCTCCTTTCTTCTGTTTATTGTTGGCTGCATTTGCGTCTGGCTTGGACTTTGAGTGCTCGATGTCGTCCAGCCGCTCGATCTTGCGTGAGTTCGCCATGATCGTTTCTGCAGCCGACCGAAGCGCTTCAGGGTCGTTGTCGCTGCTGATGTCCGAACGCATCGCAATCGTGACTTCAGCTACGGCATGCATCACCTGTTCTGCGTCATTGCCGTTCAACTGGCCATCCTCAAGTCCATCAACAAGCAGATCAAGAACGCGTCGGAACGCTTCGACAACTGGCGCGCTGCCGACAACGGCAAGCTTGTGGCTGATGACCCTGAGTTCATCAATGAGCGCAAAATCATGACGTTCACGCTCCACGATTTCAGCAACCTTTTCGATGACGCGCATATATGTGTCATGCTTTTGTTGAAAAAGAAGAACTTGCCCTTCTTTTCTTAACTCAAGCTCAGTCTGGCGATTGAGGAGCACAGCTGTCAGATAGATAGTGGCAGCTGCACCCAGGAACACTAGGATCATCTCTTGGGCAAAAGGAACGTTTTCACCAACAAAGTATAAGCCGCGGTAGGCTGCGTAACCTACGCCCACTAAAACAATGGAAATTACCAGGTAGGCGACGTCCCTGCCGCGAAAGCTCGTCTTTACCGGTGGCTTCATGGGTTGGCCTTTCTTAATCATGGCTGTCGTTGCCTAGCGAACGGGTGTCAGGGGCAGGTTCGGTCTCCTTTTCGGGCCGCAAGAGAATAGGGGTTGGTCCAGAGCCAAATACATTGAACCCATCCCGCAGACAGCGCTCGAAAATCGTTTCATCCCAGTTCGAGAAATCTCTTTCCACTTCATATGTATATTTTGGCCGTGTCATTGGGCACCAGCCGGAGCTTCGATCCGAAAGGCAGGGGCTTTTCCATCCTTGTCCTGGCCGGCATAAAGCGTCAGATGCGGATAAGGGATTTCGATGCCAAGTTCGTCGAAGCGCTGTTTTATCCTGTGCAGATATTCGCGCCGGATTGACCATTGCTCACCTGGCAAGACCTTGAGGCGAAGACGCAGGATAACCGAAGAGTCACCCAACGTTTCGACCCCAAAGACCTCTGGCTCGGCTAATATTCTCGTTGACCAGGTTGTTTCCGAAGCTAGCTCACGGGCGACACTCTCCATAACGTTCAATGCCTCCTGAAGGTTTTCGCGATAGGCGACACCGACATCGATTACGGCCATCGAATAGTCCGTTGTCTTATTTGTCAGATTGGTGATGGCTCCGTTGGGCACATAGACCACGTCACCATTGAGTTGACGCAGGCGCACATAGCGCAACGTCATCTCTTCGACTTGGCCTGCCACACCGCCAATATCCACGATATCCCCGATGCGGAGTTGCCCTTCCAGCAACAAGACCAAACCCGAAAAATAGTCTTTTATCAGGCTCTGCGCAGCAAACCCCACTGCGATGCCGCTTACCCCCGCAGTCGTCAGGATCGGTGCCACAGAAATGCCAAGGATTGAGAGGGAAATGGTCACGGCCAAGGCCCACACGACCAGCCGACTGACGAAACGGATCAGACGAAGAGATGTTTCAATGCGTTTGACCTCATCTGCAGATCTCTTGGAAGTGCGGGTTCTTTTGCTGATGCGTGTGATGGCCCGCGAAAGCACTGCGGACACGAGCCACGCCACGGTCATGACGAGCACAATCTGTGCAACTGTTTGGGAAACGGAAATAAGGCCGGATAGGAGCTCTGCCTGTGTGACCTGCAAATTCAAAAAATGCATTTATATGCACTCCCTATTATTCTGGGGTAAGCGGATTAAATGGTTGATCTTACCTTTGCATGAGAGTGAGACAGACCGGCATCTCATCGGATTATCTGGTTGATGCTTGGCGGCGGCAAAAACTGAGTGCAACACCTGACCTTTCCGGTACGGTGCTGCCCCCATGTCTTATACCGAACCGCTTTTTCTTCCGGCACGGATTGCCATTCCACCTCAGCTTGGACAATCGCTTCATCCACCACGTCGCGCAGCGTCGGATAATCGCGCGGTAAATCGCCGACGGCCCGCAGATAAGCCAGCTCACGCCTTGCGACAGCCTCAAGTTTCGACAGTAGAGGCATTCGGATCACCTCGGCCTCATGGGCGGCTGATGCGGGTTTTGCGGCAATCCGCACCTTGAGCTCGCGCAAGCGCTCGCGTCGTGCTTTGCGCTTGATTTGATCCTGAGCATGCAGTCGGTCAAAATGCTTCTTGGCCTGACGGAACAACGACTTTGCGAGCATCTGCGCGAGGGGCGTCAGCTCGTCATGTGATGCAGTAACACTGACAATCTTTTTGCCGGGCAGGTGCATATAGCCACTGGCCAGAAATTGCCGCTTGATCTTGTCGCGATCAAGGACGATTTGAAGTCGCGCTGAATCTTTAGTGTGTTTGTCGAGCAATGGCTTGAGGGCGTGCTCGATCACATTTCCCAAAGCTCTCTGCCAAGGTTCATGAAACTCTTTGTCGATAGCTCGATAGCTATATTGTATCTGCATGTATGACTCCTTCGATGTCATTTCTATGGAGGCATGAATCGAGGATGCTCATATCCATAGATTTTGGTTTGGCACGCTCTTACCCCTGGCGCGTTTTGCGAAGACTCCAACTCAAGAACAAAAGCGTGACGCCATAGACTGCCGCATGGAAACCCAACAGCCAGCCTGCGGCCACGAATGACTCGACCGGGCGGGTAAAAAATATCCACAAGACGATAGCACCAAGGATAATCGAGAGCAGTCCACTGAGGGCAAGCCAGATTTCACCCTTGATTTCCCGACGCAGCCGAACGGCGGCAGATATCTCCAGCACACCGGTGAAAATCGCCCAGAAGCCCACGCTAGCCCATAAAAAAGAAGCCAGGACTATCGTGGCGACCCAAGGAGCAACCAGGACGACGACGCCCGTAAGTATGCCGACAATGCCGCTGAACAACAACCAGCCCCAGCGCTCTTTTTTCTGGATATGGCGCACCGCTGCAAACAAGTTGAACGCGCCATTGACCAAGGAAAATGCGCCGAACATGATGGTCATGGCCAACAGAGCCGATTGTGGCATCCAGAACGCGAGGGCTGCAAAAATCAATGCCAAGACACCGCGCAGCACAAAAAGCCACCAATTTTGGCTAAGCGAACACAGTGCTTTGGTGGGGTCATCCGCACTGGAATCGGTGATGGTGTCTGTGTTCATGCAATATCTCCTAAAGATCTATACAAAATAAAAAATCAAACACTCATGGGACAAGAGAGGGGGCACTATGCGCCCCCTCTCCAGCGGTTTCAGAACAACCTGGACAGTTTTGCCTTGACTTCATCGAGCCAGCCTTTTCCGAAGCCTCCCCCTCCCGTCTTTTCCTTGATTTTCTTGAGTTCAGCGTACAGGGGCTCAAAGTCCTTCCTTTTTCCATAGCCCAGCAGTTCTGCCATTTCCAACTGCTGCCGGGCTTCGTTCAACAATGTCTCCAGGCGCTCATTGGATGCTTCGCTGCGCTGACCATCTTCTACCAGAGGCTCGGCGCGCTTCAGGAGCAGCTTCGCACGCAGGACGGGCAGCGGAAGCACGCTGCGCTCCTCGACCAGCGTGCTGAGCGCTGACTGCAGCGCGGCTTTGGCTTCTTCGATCTTGCCCTGATCGATCAGCGGCACGACTGCCTTCACGGCTGCGGGATAGGACGCCAGAGGGATGTTGGTGACCGTGATCACGATTTCACTGGCCAGCAAAGCCAGCACGTGGCGAGCCTGTTGCACCTCGCCATGTTTGAGGGCATCCAGCGCCTCGTCGGTCATCGCCTCAATGGTTTCCGTGTTGGCGAACAAGTCGTGCACGATGGTGCGCACATCAACGGGGGCCAGGGCGAGCGTGGGTTCGCGTGCAACGATCAGCTCCAGCTTTCCCGTCACTTCGGCCAGCGTTGCCAGTGCTCGCGCGGATTCTTTTTCGTCCAGGGCCGCCAGCGCTGATTTGGTCAGCGCCAAGGCCGAGACGGCCTCATCGAGGACTTGTTTACGTTTGTCTGCCGCCTGCGAGTCCGTTTCCTTCTGAACCTCAGGCTGTACCTCCGTGACGACTTCAGGCTTGGGCTCTGGTCTGGCAGGAAGGCTGCTTACCGCGGCCTGTTCGTTCGTGCCTTCGTTGATCGCGTTGGGATTCGATGTTTGCTCATTCATGGTGATATGCCTCGTATGAGATAGTGAAAATAGGGGAATCTGTTGGGGCCGACTGCGAATATCGCGAGACTGACCGATGGAGCAGTCGGCCCCTTCATCACCTCAAAACAGCTTTTGGATGCGCGTCTTCAACTCGTCGAACCATCCATTGCCGCTTTTGCCACCAGCCGACTTTTGCTCAATGGACTTCACCTGATCGAAGATGGGTTTGAAGTCCTCCTTCTTGCCATAACCCAGGATTTGCGCCAGCTCGATCTCCGTGCGCACGGACGACAGCAAGGTGCTGAGCTCCTCGTTCTGCTTGGCATCGCGCTTGTCAGTCTCGGCCAGCTTTTCAGCTTTTGCTATCGCGGCTTCGGTCCGTAGCACGGGCAGAGGGAGTACAACTTGGGTGACCACCAGCGTGTTCAGTGCTCGGGCGAGCTCTGCTTTGGCTTCGTCGATCTTGCCGCTGTCGACGAGCCGTGCAGCCGACTTGATCGCTGCCGGGTACGTTGCCATGGGCAGGTTGTCGGTTTCGATCACGATTTCGCTGGCCAGATTGGCAACGATGGGCCGGGCCTTTTGCACCTCGCCATCACCCAACAACTCCCGAGACAACTTGACCGCTTTCTTTACCGATTCCACGTTGGCGTGGATATCATGGGTGATGACGCGTACATCGACCGGCGCCAAAGCAAGTTTGGCGTCGCGTGCCAATACCAGTTCCAGCTTTCCGGTGGCCAGTTCCAGCGCAGCGAGCGCCTCCTTGGTCTTATTTGCATCAAGGAGGGTCAAAGCCTCCTGGGTCTTGGTGAGCGCCGTGATGGCGTCCTGAGTGAGCTCGGAACGCTTTTTTTCGGCTTCCTGGGCGGCCTTGTCGTCTACTTGTGGCTGCGCCGCCTTGGGTGCGACAGAGGGCGCTGCAGCGCTTGGACTTGCCGCCGATTGGGCCAAAACCGGTCCACTCAGTCCGATGCAGACCGCCAGGGCAAGTGCGGAACGGATGTATTGGGGCTGTTTGATATTCATGATGTTGGACTCCAATTGAAGTTAATTGACTGAAATTTCAATCTGCTTCGGCTTGGCTTGCTCGGCCTTGACAAGCCGCACTTCCAGCACGCCGTCTTTCATCGAAGCCGTCACCTTGGTCGGATCAACGTTGTCAGGTAAGACAAAGCTGCGCACAAAGCGGCCATACGCACGTTCGATGCGGTGGAATTTCTTGCCCTGCTCCTCTTTTTCCAGTTTGCGCTCGCCGCTGATGGTGAGCACGCCGTTTTCCGCGCTGACGCGCACGGCATCCTTGGGGACCTCCGGCAGATCCAGCTTGAGGAGGAATGCGTTCTCATCCTCGCTGATGTCCACCATTGGTGCCCAGTCCGCCGTGGTCAGGGCTTCGTTGCCGGTACGGGCGCCCTGTCGCTGGGGTGTCCGTCCCAACATCGTCGCCAGGCGGTTTTGCAATTCATCCAGTTCCCGGAAGGGGTCCCACGGAGTCAATGCAGACATATCGGTTCTCCTTGAACAATGCCGGCGAATTGGATGACGCACCGAACAGAGCCGCCGGCTCACTCTGAATAGCGCCTACTACTTTTCGTTTCTATCTAGAACAAGTCCTTGGGTCAATTGAAGGATGTCGTTCTCGTCGAGCGTTTCCCGCGCCAGCAGTTCGCGCGCACAACGCTCCAGCACCGCGCGGTTGGTGTCGAGGATCCGGTAGGCGCGCTCGAACACGCCCATCACGATGTCGCGGATGGCCTGATCGATGCGCGCCTGGGTCGATTCGGCCACCCGGCAGCCGCCGTGGGCCAGTTCCGGTGTATCGAGAAAGCGTGGCCGCTGCGCCTCGAAGGCGATGTAGCCCAGTCCTTCGTCCATGCCAAAGCGGGTGATCATGTCGCGGGCAATGTCGGTGGCCCGTGCGAGGTCATCGGCAGCCCCGGTGGACAGCTCGCCGAACACGAGCTTCTCGGCCGCACGACCGCCCAGCAGCACGGCGATCTTGTGTTCCAGATCGGCGCGCGTCATCAGGAAGCGGTCTTCGGTGGGGCGTTGCAGCGTGTAGCCCAGCGCGCCGATGCCGCGCGGGATGATCGAGATCTTGTGCACGGGGTCGGTGCCGGGCAGCGCCAGCGCCACCAGCGCATGGCCCATCTCGTGATAGGCCACGGTTTCCCGCTCCTTGGGATTGAGCACGCGGTTCTTCTTCTCCAGGCCCGCCACGATGCGCTCGATGGCGGCGGTGAAATCCTGCAACTCCACGGCGGACGCTTTGCGCCGGGTCGCGGCCAGCGCGGCCTCGTTGACCAGGTTCGCGAGGTCTGCACCCGAAAAGCCCGTGGTCAGCGCAGCCACCTGTTCGAGATCGATATCCTGAGCCAGCGTCACCTTCTTGACGTGGACTTTCAGGATGTCCAGCCGTCCCTTCTTGTCGGGCCGGTCCACCAGCACCTGACGGTCGAAGCGACCGGCGCGCAGCAGCGCCTGGTCGAGGATTTCGGGGCGGTTGGTGGCGGCGAGGATGATCAGCCCGACCGAGCTGTCGAAGCCGTCCATCTCCGTGAGCAGCTGGTTGAGGGTCTGCTCGCGCTCGTCGTGGCCGCCGATGGGGCCGCCGACGCCGCGCGCGCGGCCCAGCGCATCGAGCTCGTCGATGAAGATGATGGCCGGCGCCTGCCCGCGGGCCTGCTCGAACAGGTCGCGCACGCGCGCTGCACCCACGCCGACGAACATCTCGACAAACTCTGATCCGGAGATGGAGAAGAAGGGCACCGCCGCCTCGCCGGCAACAGCCTTGGCCAGCAATGTCTTGCCGGTGCCCGGTGGGCCGACCAGCAACACGCCCTTGGGAATGCGCGCCCCGAGCCGTCCATACTCCTGCGGATTCTTGAGGAAATCGACGATCTCAACCAACTCCGCCTTGGCTTCATCGACGCCAGCGACATCGGCAAAGGTCACGCCAGTGTTCTTCTCCATGAATACCTTGGCACGGCTCTTGCCGATGCTCAGGAAGCCACCCATGCCCTGCTTCTCGGCGAAGCGGCGGAACAGGAAGAACCAGACGCCGAAGAAGGCCACCGCCGGCAGAATCCAGGAGAGCACATCACGCAGCCAGGTGCTTTCCACCACCCGCGCATAGGGCACGTCGTACTTGGACAGCCGCTCGGCCAGGTCGGGTTCGACACGGGTGGCCACGATGGTGGTCTTGCCCCGGCTGTCCGGCGATTTCAGGTGCCCGGTGACCGTGCGGTCCGACACCAGCACTTCGGCGACGCGCCCCTCGGCCAGCGCCTTCTCGAATTCGCTGTAGGGCACGGGCTCGACGGTCTTGGCCGCCTGCCAGTAGTTCTGCAGCGTCAGCAGCAACAGGCCGGCGACGATCCAGTAGCCTATGTTCCATTGATCTTTCTTTTCCATGGGCAATGTTCCTCGCAAGTCGTGTCGCTAGAGAATGGGGGTGAACAGACGGGCCACCCCGTCGCGCAAGCGGATGGCCAGCGGGCGGGCGCGCAACGCCTTCGCCGATATCTCGCCCGACGCATCACGAGCGGCATCAAAAAGGGATGACAGCCGCGTAGACAACGCGGTGTCGTACACCTCCACATTGAACTCGAAGTTGAGGCGCAAACTGCGTGCATCCCAATTGGCCGAACCCAGGCAGCACCACGCTCCGTCTACCAGCATCAGCTTGCTGTGGTCGAACGGGCCAGGCCGTTCGAAGATGCGCACACCGTGCTCCAGCACCTGCCAGTAGTGGGCGCGCGCGGCCCATTGCACCGTGGGATGGTCGCCGTTTGCGGGCGTCAGCACGTCGATACGCACGCCGCGCAACGCGGCCGTGCTTAGCGCCGCGATCATCGGCTGATCGGGGACGAAGTAAGGTGTCCAGATGCGCACCGAATGCTTCGCGGCGCTCAAAGCGCCCATGAAGGTCCAGCGCATCCGGTCCAGGGCCTCATCGGGACCGGCCTCGATGCCGCGCGCCCAAGAGGTTCCTTGCTCATCAGCCGTTACGGGCGGTTCGCCCCAGTAACCCTTGCTGAGCCGCTCGCCCGTGGTATCGCACCAATCATCGGTGAAGCACCGCATCAGATGCGCAATCACCGGCCCGCGCAGACGAAAGTGCAAATCGTGACAGGCCTGGTCCGGCGCATCGGGCCGCCAGTACGGGCTGAAGATGTTCAATCCGCCGGTGAAACCCGTCTCGCCATCGATCACCAGCAGCTTGCGGTGATTGCGCAGATGCGCGGCATGCAGGCGCGCGGGAATCAATGTCGGGTTGAACGTCGCCGCCGGAACGCCGGCGCGCTGCAAGGCGCGGTAGGCGCTGCGGGGCGTCCAGCGGGCATACACGTCGTCGATCAGCACCCGCACTTGCACGCCGCGCTCATGAGCCCGGCGCAGCGCATCGACGAACTGCGCCCCGATACCTTGGCTGTCGAAGATGTACGAGGTCAAGGCGACGCTGTACCGCGCCGATTCGATGGCGGCGAGCATGGCCGGGTAGGCCTGCTCGCCATCGACAAGCGGCTCGATGCGGTTGCCGCCGGTCAGCGACTGGCCGGTGGCGCGTCCCACCAGGTGGGCCAGACCGGCAAGTGGCGGCGATACAGCCTCGGGTATCGTGGGCGAGAGATCCTGCCGAACAGCAGGATCTGCCCCCGGGAAGAGCCGCCGCGCCCGCCGCTGGTAACGGTTGATGCCGAACAGCCCATACAGCAGCGAACCGCCCAGCGGCAGCAAGGCGATCAGCAGTACCCACAGCGTGGCCGATCGAGGGTCACGCTTGTAGATGACCGCATGCCCCGCTGTGGGGATAGCGACCGCCAGCGACACGAGGGTGGCTGCCCATGTCAGCCCATTGGGGTCGGACACGACAGCCTCCCATCGCTCAAGATTCGCCATCCGCTGACTTCTTCTTGCGCGCAGGCTTGCGCGCAGGCTTGCTCGCGTCGCCAGGCGGTGCCTCGGCCACGTCCGCGGCATCGGGCTTTTCAGGCTCAGCCGACTTCGCGGGTGGCTCCTGGCGCTCGAAGACCACCCGTTCGGCCTTGTCGTCCCAGCGGGCGTTGGCGTGATCACCCTTGCCGATACCGCCACCCAGCATCTCGCGCGCCAGCGCGGTTTCCAGCTCGCTGCGGATCAGCCGCTTGAGCTCACGCGCGCCGAACTCGGGCTTGTAGCCTTCCTCCGCGAAGTGGTCGATCAAGGTCTGATCGAAGGTCAGCGTCACGCCCTGGCTGGCGGCGTTGCGGGCCACACGATCAAGCTGCAGGCCGACGATATGGCGGATCTCCTCCTTGCCCAGCGCATGGAAGACGATGATCTCGTCGATGCGGTTGATGAACTCGGGGCGGAAGTGTCCGCGCAGCACGTCCATCACCTCGGACTTGGTCTTCTCGTATTCCTCGCCGGCGGCGCCACCGGCCTTCAGCCGACGCTGGATGATGTCCGAGCCCAGGTTCGAGGTGGCGATGATGATGGTATTGGTGAAATCCACCACCCGGCCCTTGCCGTCGGTGAGCCGCCCGTCGTCGAACACCTGCAGCAGGATGTTGTAGACGTCGGGGTGCGCTTTTTCGATCTCATCGAGCAGCAACACGCTGTAGGGCTTGCGACGCACCTTCTCGGTGAGCTGGCCGCCCTCGTCATAGCCCACATAACCCGGAGGCGCGCCCACCAGGCGTGCCACGGCATGGCGTTCCCCGTACTCGGACATGTCGATGCGCAGCAGCGCACCTTCATCGCCATAGATGGACTCGGCCAGCGCCTTGGCGAGCTCGGTCTTGCCCACGCCGGTCGGCCCAAGGAACAGGAAAGTCGCCACCGGCTTGTCGCCTTCGCGCAGGCCCGCGCGCGACAACCGCACGGCATCGGCCACCGCGCGCACCGCTTCGTCCTGGCCCACCAGGCGCTCATGCAGCCGCTGCTCCAGATGCAGCAGCTTCTCGCGTTCTTCCACCGTCAGCTCGTTGACCGGAATGCCGGTCAGGCGCGAGACGATCTGCGCGACATGCTCGGCCTTGACTTCGGCGCTGCCCGAGGCGCGCTCGCGTTCCCATTCCTCGACGAGCTGCTTGAGTTCAGTCTCCTTGGCCTCGATGCGCTTGCCCAGCTCGGCGGCCTTGTCGTACTGCTTGCGCGAGGCCATGTAGTCCTGCTCACGCCGCAACTGGTGCAGTTCGGACTCCAGCTCCTGCACCGCCACCGGGCGAGCCGTGGCCGACAGCTTCACGCGTGCGGCCGCCTGGTCAAGCAGGTCGATGGCCTTGTCAGGCAAAAAGCGCGCGGTGATGTAGCGGTCCGACAACTCGGCGGCGGCGATGATCGCATCCTCGGTGATGCTGACCTTGTGGTGCGCCTCGAAGGTGTCGCGCAGGCCGCGCAGGATCATCATGGTCTGCGCTACCGTCGGCTCGGGCACCATCACCGGCTGGAAACGACGCTCCAGCGCGGCGTCCTTCTCGATGTACTTCTGATACTCGTTGAGCGTGGTGGCGCCGATCAGGTTCAGTTCGCCGCGCGCCATCATCGGCTTGAACACGTTGGCCACGTCCAGCCCGCCTTCGCCGCCACCCTGGCCTGCACCGACGATGGTGTGCACTTCATCGATGAAGAGAATCATCTCGCCCTGGTGCTCGGTCACTTCCTTGAGCACCTTCTGCACGCGCTCCTCGAACTCGCCGCGATACTTGGCGCCTGCCACCATGGCGTTGATGTTGAGCTCGACCAGACGCTTGTCGCGCAGCGTCTCGGGCACTTCACCGGCGACCATGCGCTGCGCCAGCCCTTCGACAATGGCGGTCTTGCCGACGCCGGGCTCACCGATCAACACCGGGTTGTTTTTCTTGCGCCGGGCCAGCACCTCGATGGTGGTCTCGATCTCCTGCGCACGGCCGATGACTGGATCGAGTTTGCCCTCGCGCGCCATCTTGGTGAGGTCGCGCGAGTATTTATCCAGCTCGGGCGTGTTGGTCGGCGTCTCGGCGCGGCCATCCTCGGCCCCTTTGCCGACCACCTTGCTTACCTGCTGGCGCAGCGCTTGCGGCGTGAGGCCGTAACGGCGCAGCAGGTTGGCCGCCAAACCTTCGCCTTCCTCAGCGAGCCCGATCAGGAAATGCTCCGGCCCGACATAAGAGTGGCCGAGTTCGTTGGAGGCCACGAAAGCGCGGCTGAGCGCGTCCTTGACCCGGGGCGACACGCCGACTTCGCCCTCGAACGGCTTCTCGCCGCGCTTGGCTTCGGATTCGATCTGTCGCTTGAGGTCATCGACCTTGATCTTGAACTGTCCCAGGATGGTCTTCACCACGTCGCTGTCGGATAGCGCCAGCAGCAGGTGTTCGGTATCGACTTCGGCGCGCCCGAACTCTGCAGCGTGTCGGGCGGCCTCCTGCAATAGGGCCTCGGACTGTTCGCTGATACGGCTGGCGAGCCCACTGCCGCGACGGCGCGCAGTGCCCGTACCGGCCGGGGCGGGTTCGCCGAACGAGGCATCGACCACCTCGTCGGTATCGGCCGCCATGGACGGCGAATCGTCACCGATGCGGAAGAAGTCGCTGCCGAGGAAGTCTTCGAACAAGCCGCTGCGCGAGCCAAACAAGGCTTCCAGCGGCGAGACGGTGCGCTTTTGCTGGCGCGCCAGTTGGCGATAGTGATCGTCACACAACAGCATGGTGCTGTGGCGACCATTGAGATTGGCTTCCACCCGCACCGTGGCGGGCTGGCCGCAGACCTGGCATTGTTTTCTGGCCATGCTCATGCTCCTTGAGAGGACTGATTTGACGAGGCGCCGAAGGTCACGGCGCCTCGCCATTCACTTGGTTTTTCTGTAGAGAACAAGCCGATCGGCGTCAGCCGTTGATCGGGATCGAGCGGCCCTGCTTGGGCGCACTGGCCTCGCGCTTTTCCATTGTGATCGTGAGTACGCCGTTCTTGAAAGCGGCCTTGATCGTGTCCTGGTTGGCATCGGTCGGCAGGTTCAGAGCGCGCTGAAAGCTGCCGTAGGAGCGCTCCACCCGGTGGAAACCGCCGTCTTTGCTTTCCTGCTCCTGACGCTTTTCACCGCGAACCAGCAGCACGTCGTTGTCGAGCGTGATATGGATGTCTTTTTCCTCGACGCCGGGAACCTCCAAAGAAATCTTGTACTGCTTGTCGGTCTCCTGGATGTCCAGCGCCGGCTTCAGCAGGCCCGGCCAGTCCGACGGCCAGCGTGGCATGGCCAGCGCCGGAAAGCCGAAGCCTCGAAACGTGTCGTCGAAGAGGCGGTCGATCTCGCGGTGTAATTGCAGGATGGGACTGACGGGCCCACCCGCTACCGGCAGGTCATTGCGCTGCACCGGCAGCGAGGCAGTGCTCTGTTGTTATTCCTGCTCCTTCTTGAACCAGTTCCAGGGAGCCAACTTCTTGAAATCAATGTCCATGTCACACCTCCAGAAGAAAAATTGAAGACTCTCGCTCACTCCGTTTGCCTGCGGCGACGGACAGCGCGCCCAGGCAACACGGGATGTGAGGATTTTTTTCAAGACCTTGCAAAATATTGTACCTAACATACTGAAAGTCAAGAGTCAACATCCCGCGATCTGCTGGGCGATTGATGCGACTCAAATTTCCAGAGAGGGTGTGCTGGGGCAGTCCGATCCGGCGATAGGTAAAGGTTTGATCGGGAGCCTACAAGTGCTGCGGGCAGCCGCAGCCAAACGCCGATCCTCACGTTGTAACCGAGCGCCCGCAGCCCCTTGCTCGTCCGCATGCTCCTTGGTGGAAACTCATCCGGGCGCGCCCAGTCGACGATTTCTCCGAGGCTGCTCAGGCCAACGTGCGGAATTGCCCAGTCGTCGCTGCGGATCGCGTTCCAGAGTCGGGCCGAAACACTTCCGTTGCCCCAGACAACGTAGTTCAACAGTATCCGTCCGGCCAACACACCTTCCCGACACCGCCGCCGAAGGCCATGGTGTCCACCTAATTTAAGTGGACACCATTTCTGGCCCATCAAGCGGATTTTCCATGCCCCCTCAGCGCCGTGCCTACACGCAAACATCGCCTTGGGATACAGCCTCAATGCCAACCTCGTCCACAAATGGATTCGGCTGCATACCCAGAAAACCACGGCTATCCAGCCAGCGTTCATCCCGTTGCCTTCTCAAATGCTCGGCGCGGGATCGCATGCTCAAGTGCGCTGCTGCGATCATGAGTTTGATCCAGTCGGCCCGTAATAATGGGCACGATCCGTATGCCTATCTCAAGGATGTGCTGACACGGTTGCCGACGCAGCGGGCGAGTGAGATTGCAGAGCTGCTGCCGCATAGGTGGCATCCGGCATAGTCGCGCAAGACGGTTTGCCCGCACGCTTACGTTCAACAGCTCAAGCTCCGTCCGCCCTTCGCGGGATCGTTGCCGCCAGAGCCACACGCCGAACTTTTCCACCTTGTCGTCGCCGGCCTGCGGTCAGTCAGGCAAGCCCAGGTGCTCGTTTTCCTGCTTGATCGCGTGGTCTCGGATCGCGTGCACCCGGGAAACGGCATCCACGAACTGCCACCATCTCTTAGCTTGGCGGGGTCAAGCCAGCCGGGATGCCCGGACGGTTACGCTGGTCCGCGCCCAGTTGCAGCACCAAGGTCGGCCGCAGTGATGAAGCGGGTCTTGATGCCGCACTGCGCCGCCCGATAGCGCAGTGCGATGGCCAGATGCGTCTTGCCGACTCCCAAGGGGCCTATATCGCCTTGGCACGGCTCCGGGCAGTTTCGGGGAGGCTGCACGCAGTGCGCGACAAGATGTATCGCAGCCGAACTGCGGTGTATTCTGCAATCAGCCTAGGGCCGCGCGTATCCGCTGCTTCCAGTCGAACACCCGGGCATGGTTAGCCCCAGATGAGCTTTCTTTCGGGTGATGCACAGAGTGCAAAGGCTCACAGTACTTCGCCATGGTGCCTGGCCAACGCAACGAGCCTTTCACTGTCTCCCTCAAGATCCTGTCTATGCATTTTCCTGCCTCAACACCTGCTTTGAAGCCCATGATCCGCGTTGACATGGTCTTCCGGTTGTCTGAGGTATCTATTTCTAGAAGATAGCGTTGTTCGCCGTTTCGCAGCTTGAACCTTGCCAGCAGATAACAGCGTGATTTTTCGTGATCGATCATGTGGTAGCTGCAACGTGGAACGGGCGGCAGAGGCTTCACCTCCAGTGCTACCAACGCAATTCCAGACTCTTGAGTGATTTGTTCAAGAATCTCTCGGAGCAGCGAGAAGCGATCTACAAGCCGTTCATGCTCGTCCCCATCACCCTCTCCCTCACCCAGTTGTTGGAATTCTCCTGACGCTATGCTGCCCTCGCTCACAGGATCAGCTACGCCGAAGAGTTGACTTTCTCTGCTCGGGCATTGCTCGTCGTCGACCTTCTTGCCATGAGCGTTGGCACGCTCCCCGTTGTAGGCGATCTTGGTGCGCAGCTGAGCATCAAACGTGACTCCCTCAACGGGCAGGTGAATCAACCTCTGCTCCTTGGCAGCAGTCGGCTCTTCGTCAGTATCCACCTCCAACTCCTTGCCTCCCGATGGCACGGATACACAGCCTGTGCTATCTCCCCTGACGGGTAACTTGAGAGCAGGATGGTGGAAAAAAATATCACCGCGATGGCTAAACCGGAGCCCCTGAAGCTTTTCGATCTCCCAGACCAGCAATTCGTTGCTTTCCGGATCAAAGGGGCCTCGCACATCCATGGTGGTACCCACGAGGGAAGGGGGTGCCATGAAGTCGAACTGCCACCTGGCATACGCCGACTCTTGCGGTACCCGCTCTTGCCTTTGATTGAGGCTTTGCCAGATTGACTCGAAGGATCGCTTCACATCCTGATTCAGCAGCAGCCAACTGAAATGGTCTCTGTATCCCTTGATTTTGAGAAGCTGACTTGGCGCACCTGTCTTCGGGGGCGTATGGATATGAACAACATCGCCCTCTCTGTAGACCGTGAAGGCCATGTCCAAGCCATTCGGTGCGAAGGCTGCACGGACGATGAAGGCAGCGTGGAAGAACATTTTTCGCGCCAGCTCGAATTTCGGCAGCCAGACGGTCAGACCATTGACCTCGAACACAAAGCATCGCTGTCCAGATATCTCAGGATTTGCAGCAAGCCTTCTGGCCAGACGTGGGCACTCACCCAACTGCCGTTCCCGCCAGGTATCTATTGCAGGAAGCACCACCGTCTTCTTGAAACCACTGGGACGATAAGGAGCCCCTTCTTCGCCAAGAAACTCGCGACCAACGGCCAAGACACACGACATCTCCTGTGCGAACCGCTGCAACTGCAACTTACCGTTACGCTCAAAGAGAGCCGCCAAGCGCCACTCGGCCGCCGAAGTCGGGGCCCTGAAAAAATTTCCAACGGCCAGCAACCTGGATCCGTTCGGGATCTGACGAAATACTGTCCTATTCAATCCAACTTCCTACCAATCGAATGAATTCAGTGGTCAGAGGTGCCATCTTGCTCTTTTCTAACCCACAACGCTTTTCCAGCTCCCAGCGCCTGGACGTTATGCCAGTCTGTACATCCTCCAGCATTGCTGCAGTCAGGCGACGGATCTGATATTCCCCGACAGACTCGGCATAGCGATCCAGGAAAGTGCGGAACAGGGGCAGTTGAGCGAGATGATGCTCGACTGATGCCCGATGGGGTAGCTGCTGCAGGAACCAGTTGCGACTCCTGCGCGGAAGGCTCCGGTCTTCTTCGCTGTCTCTGCCAATTCGGATCAGCAGGCGTACCAGCTTTCTGTCCCGCGCTTGCCAGTCAACATGGCTGTTGTTGCCCTGTCGGCGCGGTCTGGCCTGATTCTCAGCCATCAGCCAGCTTCGGTCATGACGATAGAGCCAGGCGTAACATGCCTCTCCTCCGTTTTGCCTGGCTGTCTTGGCGCCACCGTGGTTATCCAGTGCTTGCAGCCAAACGGCTCGGTATTGCTGCTTTTGCTCAAATTCAGCGGGGAGCAGCTGCACTGACCGGTCGGAGGCAGGGTCGACCTGGCGAATCTTCGCCTCGCTGATCAGCTCGCCAGCATGCTGGCCAGGGCGCAGGCTGGTCCAGACGATCAGATGCTGCAGCGCACTGAATCCCTTGCGATGCTTCCTGAATATCGCCAACAGCCAGGGCGGAGGCTCTCCGGATGTCAGCAGACCGTTCGCAGCAAGCCAATCCCTGCGATGGGATGCCAGAATCTTCTCCCAGATGACTTCAGCCCTGACCTGACGGCCGCGTCTGGCGCCGCACTCTGTTGCCAGGTGCCGGTACAGGTTGGTCCAGCGTCCGTAGCCAGGCGATTGCACCTCTTCGAGCGCCAGCAGCTGCATAGCAGCCTTGGCGAGCCTGATAGCCTCCTCGCCCGCAGGACTCACGTGAAGATCAGGTGGAAGAAACAGTGGGGAGGCTGGATGAAACTCGTGCCGCTGCGCTCGACGGAACGGGATAGGTGAGTTCAGGAGCTGACAGCCATGCTCGGGACAGGCATCTATCCCTTGAATCTGCCAGCTACGCCGCCAGTAGGGTTCACCGTAGCGCGCAGCCATATCTTCAAAGCAGATCGGGCAGTAACGCAGCCAATCGGGCCACTTGACCAAGGCCGTCGAGGCCCCAGACAGACCAATCGTCGGCCGGTCGGGAGCAAGCATGGCCTGAAAAAGATCGGTACGGCGCTCCGGCGGAATGAAAGGGGCATAGAGCGGGAACAGCGTGTGATTCAGGATCATGCCTTCCGCATCCAAGCCCGTGTTGTTCGCCAACGCAGTCAGGTGTGTAGGCAGATCGGTAATCGCGGCAACCTTGCTGTCACCGAAAAGCATGTGCAGCAAGGTCTTGTGGTTGCCTATCCCCAGATGTACCCGGCACCGGGCAATACCGCTGTAAAGCAGTTCGTCCGGGTAGAGCCTGGGGAAGTACATTTCAGCTCGCTCTCAGCAGAGGCCGCAGATCGAGGATCAAGCCAGCCTGCTTGAATCTGTCATAGGCCTCGCTTTCAGGCCCATCGGCATAACGTCGGCGCAGATCCTCCTCGGATAGGCACCCCCACTCCGTCCGCTTAACTCTGGAAATGCCGGGCCTCTTGGGAGCGTCCTGCGCGAGGTAGGCCGTGGCCTTGTGAATCAGGGCCGCCAGCGGGATGTCCGGATTCTCCGCCAACAATTCATCGGCCATGGGAATGGCGATGTCCCTCGGGATTTCCATACCTTCGAGCAGGGCGGCCAGCCGCTTTGCCTTGTCATCTGCCGGAGGGGCCGGCGGTTTAGGTTGGGGGACGCTATCCAGAGAGCGAGTCAGGGCCAGCAACCGTCCCTCGATCTCTGGCATCAGCAGGTCGTCATATTTGGCGATCAGCTCGGGCCTACCGCTCCGCAAGGCCGCCAGCATCGGATGGACCGGTTTGAACTCGTCCTCGAAAACCCTGCGCAGCAACAGCGGCTTGATGCACTCGACACCTGTCACTATCGCCCGGATCTGCGCCAGCGCGAACAGCTTGATGATGATGTCCATGACCCTTTGGGTGAGGTCGTACATCGTAGCCTCCAGTTCATCATCCAGCGGCGCCGCATTTCGCAGCCACTGATACTTCCAGAGCCGCTTCAACAGACGCTTCCAATGCTCGTCCCGAGGCAACCTATCCCAGCGGATGCTGCCCAACCCGGAGACCCGCCGAGCAGCCCGGAACGTGCGCTGGAAGAACTTGCTGGCCCGGTGGGTGCCGACCTGAATGATCGGAACACCGATGGTGTTCACCAGCGACACGAAGAAATTGTGCATTTTTTCGGCACCACCGGAGCGTGCCTCGTTGAGGTTCTGAACCTCGTCGATGATCAGCACTCCGAGCGCGTGCAGATTGGCTACCTGGCACATGGATGCCAGCAGACGTTTGGTACCCAGCTTCTTGCGTCCGTGGCTACGGCTGTAGTAGGTACCCAGGATCTTGTCTACTTCGTTGAAGAAGCTCAGGCACAGCTCATCCAAGTCACCGTCAATTGGGCAGTCGACCTTCAGATAGACCAGTTGAGTGATGTTGTAATCAGGGTGATGGAGGGCTTGGGGGTACATGCCCAGAATCCGCTCCAGCGTGCGCGTCTTGCCGCAACCGGAGCAGCCGAACAGCGACAGGCTGTTGGCCGTAGAGGAGACACTCTGGTACACCGCCGCATCCAGATCCTCCTCCTCGACACGGCGATAGCCATTCTGCAGGTGCGCATACCAGGCACCACTGGCCGGATTCCGACCGATGTACCCTTGACGGATCATCAGGCTGATCTTGCTCTCCAGCTCCAAGTGATGGCTCAGCGGCTGGAAGAAGCCGTGCAACAGGCGGGCAATTGCATGTGCCCTGAGCCGACCATCCAGAAGCGCCTCCTGCGGCTCGAAACCGGGAAGCTGCTGCAATAGACCGACCACCTCCTGCAGATCAGGAATCGGAGGCAATGCGCTGATGAGCGGATTGTCCTGATACTCAGGAAGCTGCTGCTCCTGGTAACGCGCCAGGGGAATGACTCCGCGCTGGAATTCTTCAGTCATCCTCTTCCTCCTTGAATATCAGGTCACTGAGATCTGGGAAGGCATAATCTTCCTGCTTCTCGCCCCGCAGTGGGATCACCTCGGCTGGCTTTTTCTGCTGTGATTTCTCCAGTTTGAATGCTGTTTTCTGGCGTTCCTGGCGCTTTTCCTGCTGCTTGTTCTCGCGGATCTGGGTTCCCAGATCCTTCGTGGTCATACCCGTTTTGACCGGACTGGCATCCTCTGCCTGGGCAACGATGGACTCGATCTGCTTCAGAAGACTGCCTCTCTCTACCAAAGCTTCAGCCGCCGCGTTGGTATCGCTACGCCGTTCCTCTCTGGACAGCAGCCAGACATCCCAGAAGGTCATCCCCCTGAAGCGTCGACTACGGTCGGCCAGATCGCAAACCCAGTAGTCCTTGAGACTATTGGACGGCCGCAGGTAGATATGGTCGGCGCTACGCGGATCGTATGCGACCGTTACCCCTGTCGGCCGGCGCCCCTGGCCTCGGTGAAACCAACCTTCCCTGATTGCTTCCTGGCAGGTGTAGAAGCAGCCGAACAGCCTGATTCCCAGCTCCGAAACCGTGGCCGACTCATGGGGCAAAAGATTGATCCGCACCAGCTCCTCGGGCGCAGTACGTAACCGGCCGGTCAGGTTGGCCAAGCCCCAGTTCCACAGCATGACCGGGATGGCTGGCAGATCGCCCGGCATACCAGAGGTCCTGTCGTATTTGCTCAAGGTGTGGAAGTTGTTGTGGTAGAGGATGCCGGCGATGATGATCTTCGTGAATTCAGGCAAGGTCAGACTGGCATCAAGCCTGTAGTCGTGGCCACCCCGCTTCCGGCTGGTATTGTCCTCGACCACACCGCAGGCATAGGGCTTGAAACGCTCCTGCACCGTCCGGAAATAACGCTCGACGATACCCTTGGCATCTCCTCGCCTGGCCGGGGCATTCTCGATGCGAACGCCGAAGGCTTGGGAAAATGCTTCCACCTTGGTGCCATTCAGTTCGCCCTTATCGGCCAGCACCACATCCGGCAAGCCTTTGACCGGCCAGTCGCTGGCATCGATCTCCACGCCATACTGGAGGCAATACTCAACCTTGTCGGCGACCGTGTTGGCCAATGCCACCATGGCACTGACCCAGGAAGGCCCCTCGAATCCGACGTACATACCAACGACCATGCGGCTGAACACGTCGATCACCATGTAAACGACAGGCCTGCCGACGATAAGGCTGCGATCATGTTCTGAAACCAGATAGATATCGGCGATGGTGGCATCTATCTGGTAGCGGTATCCGGGCCCCAGTGCCTCGGTCGTCGATGTACTGCTGAGCGGTCGGAAGTCCTTGGCAAAATCCACTGCGGACACCCTGCGTGGCAAGGTGTCGGTGAAGTGATATTCGCGCCCATAGAAGTAACGGAACTGCCCCAATGTAGGCAGTTCGGAGGTCGGCAGCTCCGGCAGAACAGCACGGAGCAGGTTCAGCCCGGAGGCGTAGGCATCAGGAATGGACGGATGTTTTTCCTTGAGCAAGCGTTCCTCGATGACCCGGCGAAAAATGCGCTCGATGTCCGGCGTGACATTGCTCCCTTTCCCCTCCATCACCACTCTGGGCCTGCCCAGCTTGGCCTGGTTCGGCTTTCTGCGCTTGCCACGGGCGCCCGAGTTGACATAGTCCGGCAAGAGGGCATTCCTGCACATGCCTCGCTGCCAGTAGCGCCTCAGTAACCTGTACACCGTCTGATTGGTGACACCATGGCGCTCCATGATGCCTCTGACAATGAGCCCTCTGGGGCGCCGCACGAAAAGCTGGGGATCGTGCATAAAATCCGCCAGCATTGCCCAAGCTTCATCACGCTTCTGCTGATCAAGGGAACCCTCCTCAACCTCCCGTAGGACTGTCTCCTCGAAGGGATCGGCAATGCTCTCCAGCTCCCGCTCCATGAGCAGACGCTCCAGCTCTGCAATCGATATCGGTTCGGGCAACGCCGTGTCCGAATCGATATCGATCCAGATTGCCTGCTCGGTACCTGACCAGAGCAGGCGCTTTCGCAGTTCCCCCATCCGGAACACCTGATTAACGGGCAACACTGCTCAGCTCCTGATGCATTTTATGAGAGTTGGCAACCACGTCTTTCGGCTTCAGCTCCCGGTAAGGAGTGTCAAGATCGAAAAGGAAACAGTGCCGGGCCAGCAACTGGCGTAGCCAATAGAGCGCCTGACCGGCCTCCAGTTGGCAGGAGGTATCCAGTCCTTGGGCAATAGCGGTCAGCTTCCGGTCTGGGTGACGCTGAAATTCGAGCAGAAACAGCTGCTGGTAATGGGCGATATCGTCCTGAGCGATGTCGTCTTCAGCATGGGCAGGATAGAGCCATTGGATATTGGCAAATGCCACCTTGGATACCTCGCGCTCCGTGACGATGACCCAGGGAATACCTTTTTCCTGCCAGTAGCGCCTTTCAAGCTCAAGCCTCTCGATAACTTCAGGCTTCTGCAGGTCGGTACTGTACTTGGCCTGAATCGCGATACTCGGGCGCTGAGGATCTTCGAAATCCACCAGAAAGTCGCTGGTCAGTACCTGCGGGGTACCCTTGTAACGACCGTGGGGCAGGCCAAGCTCCTCGGCGATGCGCACCGTATCTTCGACCCGCATCGGAAACTGTTCACGGATATCGGTGACATGGGGAGACCGATCCAAGGTCAGGAAGATGGCCAGTTCAAGATCGGATAGAAGATGGTGTAAACGCCGGGTCTTGCTGCCAGGCAGGCGGTGGGAGCGACCCAGCGAGGACACGTCCCTGGTGTAGATGAACGGCTTGTAGTCTGATCCCTGGCCTTGGCCACGCCCGTCCTTGAGCCTTCTATCGATCTGGGCCTGGGTCAGCCCCTTGAATGTTCCAGACATGAGAAAGCCTGCCCCCGCTGTGTCGATGACCTCAACATAGCGGATGCAGGCTCAGAATGAAACTTTATTTATACGGATGATACTTTATTTATACGGATGAACCTTTATTTGCATCCCACAACATGGCCCCGCAGGGCCGGAGGGGGACTGGTGATATTCGGACGACCGTACCGGCTTACGCCGGGCTTCGGCGGTTTTACTTTAGCACCATATGAAACCACTGTGTGCCGCCTTACATGCGTTGACGCGCATTATTTGCCTTGTTCCGTCTGAAAGTAATCACTATGATTAAATATGATTAACAACTAATCGGATATGCAAATGAAAAACAATACCGCACAAACAACAAAAGTCATTACCGCGCATGTGCCATTACCTATGGCTGATAAAATCGACCAGATGGCCGCCAGACTGGAACGCTCCCGGGGCTGGATTATCAAACAGGCGCTTTCTGCATGGCTTGCCCAGGAGGAGGAGCGTAATCGCCTGACGCTGGAAGCCCTGGACGATGTGACATCCGGACAGGTTATCGACCATCAGGCTGTACAGGCCTGGGCAGACAGCCTCAATACTGACAATCCGTTACCGGTGCCTCGCTGATGGAACTGAAGTGGACCAGTAAGGCACTTTCTGATTTGGCGCGGTTATATGATTTTCTGGTACTGGCCAGTAAACCTGCTGCCGCCAGAACGGTGCAGTCCCTGACACAGGCGCCGGTCATTCTGTTAACTCATCCACGTATGGGAGAACAGTTGTTTCAGTTTGAACCCAGGGAGGTCAGACGGATTTTTGCTGGCGAGTACGAAATCCGTTATGAACTTACTGGCCAGACTATTTATGTATTGCGCCTGTGGCACACACGAGAAAACAGGTAGATTGTGTGTGGAGGATATCCTGCAGGTATTAACTCTGGAGCATTGTTATCAGGCTGAATGTTTGGTATTCCATTAAATAGCCTTGTAGGGGGATAAAATGAACTACGATGAAATAACGAAAATTACCGCTGAACGTATTAGCGACTACATGACCGAAGCAGTTAATACAGACTCTAAAGCCGTTGCGGAAATGTTTCACAATGCTGCCTGGGGAGTGAGAACATTGTGGTTTGAACTCGTCACAAAAATAGGTATGGATATACATAAAAAGAACAGGTATGCGAGTTATGATTTTAGAAGGAAAATCGAAATGCAGCATGAAGAGTTTCAGAAAATGACAGAGCGCGAGCAAGTGCCTTTATTGAAATCGCCAGAATAACAGCAACAGTACAAATACATTGCTGTATTATGTTTTCTTTGAAGTATTGTTGTGTATTAGTCGCGACTTGATCTAACACTGACCAGAACCTGAATCCTGATTCATTGTTATAAAAATAAGTAAATCAACGTATCATTCTGCCAGTGAATTTATTGGAAAAATGCTGTTATGAAGGTTAATTATGTTTAGTAAACTGTTTAAAAGCGTGAGCAGTCTGGTTGATAGTGAGCTCAGACATAATTTACGTACAAATTCTGAATATCAAAAATATCGCTGGAATATTTTTGAACGCCTGCTGGCCTGGTGCTCGACATACTATGGGCAGGCTATGCTGATTCTCTGGGCTGGTGCAATAATGATTGTTCTTGCCTGTTTGTATCTGAGGCCGGTTCTGGCCCCATTTGGCAAGAAGTATTTTAAAGGAATTGAAATGCTCCCGCAGGGGCTCTCCGATCTGTTGGGGGGACAATTAACCATCATTGGTATTGTATTTCCATTGGTTGTTGGTCTGATCAGTGTCCTGTTTCAGAAAAAATCGACCCGTGAGCATATCCAGTCAGCCTATCAGCTTTACTCGGGATACATGTTTGCAGGCCTGAGCGGTCTTTCTCTTGCTGCATTTATTCTGGTGAGTGAACTTTTGTCTGCCCGGGGGGATAAATACCTTGATATTTGCCTTGTTGTAGTGGCAATAATCTGGATGATCATGAATATTGGTTTGTCTATCTGGTTTTTTATTCAGAGCCTGAATGTTCTGGATGATCGCCGGCGTGATCGAATTATGCTTAAGTATTTTATTTCAAAAGTCGTGGCGCAACATATCAGAACAGCAATGGTAAAAAACTGGTTGGCTCTTCCTGGGAGATATATTAACCAAATGGGACGGCTGAATGTATCTGTTGATGTTTATGATTCACCGGAGAAGGAAAAGTCTGATCTTCTGAAGTTAAAACTTAAAATGGATGAATGTGTGAGAGATATCTATACACTTCCATTATTGCTTCTCCTCAGGAGATTAAAACCTGTCGAAACGGGACCTGCAAGAATCAGAGTCTTACCCGGGTGGGGGATACATAACAGCGAAGTGGTTATTCTGGCTACAACCGGTATCAGATATAATGCTATCTGGGAGAAGCTGTTCAAGCTCTGTTTTATCCGTGGAAGCAAATGGGAAAAAACAAATTTTTTAAATTTCACCAGAGGTTTTTATGGGGAAATTTATGATGCTCTGGATGAACGAAATCTGGGGGCGTTTGAGGAAGCTGCAGACAGACTTGTTTCGACCTTTATTACACTGAAAAGATGTTTCCAGTATGGTGATAAAAATTATATTGATGATGTATCCATTTCATTTTTTCCACAAAGTTTAAGCCAGTCTTTTCATAATGATTTCTACCGTCTTGCAGAAGAAGTGGTGAAAACACTGGATACCACATCTACGTATTTTCGAAAGATCATACATCTTCCTCAGTCTTTTTACCGGTATCGGGGAGAAGACAGAACCGGAGAGTTGCAACAGGCTCTTCAGTCCCAGTGTGATATCTGGCAGATACTGATTGACTGGAATGTTGGAAACAAGGCGTTATCAGTGAACCAGAAGCAACGTTATGTTGCAATGCTGCAACATTTTATCGGCGAGTGGGAAAGCTGGCATATGTGGTTGCGTCTGACGTTTAAGAATAATGTTGATACTGCTGGCTATACTGAGGCCCTTGTATCACATTTGTTTCGCTCTATGGAAATGCTTATTACAGCAATAACATCTGATGATATTGATGCCACTGATCTGAGTACTGATATGTTTATGCTGTGGCTTAATCAGGGGCAGTTTCATAATCATTATCACGAAGAATATCTGTGGCACAGCCTTTTCCTTACGCCAGATTTTTTATTGCACTCTGTTTCAGACAACTGTCAGTCCTGCATATTGAGGGGGGCATCGTATAACGAAAAAGCCGCATTATCCCTGACAATGCGTAATGTGATGACTGATCTCCGCCTGTTCCTGTCAGCTTATATGGTGAGGTATCTGGGACAACAAAAAAATGTCAATTTGCTCACTATCATCAAACGGTTACTGTCTCCTTCACTGGTCGCCCAAACTGGGGCATATAATACACTACCTTCGGCAATAGTAGGTCAGACTGATATTATTGATGTTATATTACGTCTCACTTTCTGCCATGCAGACGAGCACAGTAACTGGTTTTCACGTTTGTCTCATATGGTGGAGAGGCTCACCAGAAACAACAAAGGCCAGGTTATTTCCGGGCGGATTTATATGAGTAGTGTTGATGATTTAAACACACTATACCCTGCATTTGCTGATATAGCGGTAATGCTGTCTGTATCTGAACAACGTATCAGCCAGAAAGTGGTTACTGCAATCGGTGAAGGGATTTTTTCATTTTCTGATAAAAAAAATATTGTTTATACGCTGAAATCTCTGCTGAAAAACACGACAGACGTAGCAGGCAATTTTCTGATGACATCTGAGGAGTACGCTACGCGAGTTGTAATTTTTAACAGTACACTGGACATGTACATATCCGCTTTTGAAGAAAGCATTAAGTCAGATATTATAAAAGCAAAAGAAGATATCGATCTTTTCAGAAGGATTGATATGAACATATCTCAAAATATCATTGATGACATTAAGAAAGATCATCTTCTTTCTCTGTTTGAGTTTACACCTGATACTGGAATTTCAGAACGCTGGGAAAAACAATGGATTAATATTGGCATTGATAAGGAAAGTGTGGCAAAGAAACTTGGATGTACAATTGATCCGACATTTTTTCCCTCAACAACAATTGCAGACAAAATACTTAATACAGTTCACCGGAAACTCTTTATTAATCGCGGTCAGTTGAGTGAGGATATAGGCAATCTGGATGAACTTTTTCATAAAGTAAAAATTTTTATGAAAAAAGAAGAAGATTGCACTCTCATTGTGTATGGTGATTGTTTTTCCAGGAAATTATACGAACTTGAATATTGCACTGATAAACATAATGAACTTGGCATAAAAAGAGTAAGTAAACCAGAAAAGGGATATCAGCCACATGTTCTTCAATATATGATTGGCAACTGTACAATATATTTCGTTCCGGACTGTCAGGATAATTACTCATTACTGGTACGGAATTCATCTTTTGGCCGTTTACGTCTGTTCCGTTATCCTGATGATACGATGTTCTGCACGTTCTGCCGGGAAGATGCAGATGATTCGCTTAAAAGTATTATGACCCATCTCTGGGAGCTGGATGCAGAGATGACAGATCCTGTCATAGCTATGTTTAATCACGTCTGAGTGCCGTGAGTGATTTCTGTCTTTTATGCAACAGTGCCAAGATATTGTAATCAAAAAAAAGCATTAATGCATTTTGGACAGTAATCTATTTTAATTGATGACATAGAGGCATTAATCTTTCTTTTTCTTCAGGAAGATCCGAAAACTCCTGGTCACGGATCTTCCTCTCCCCCACACAACGCCACCTCCTGTAAGCACAACATGTGGTGCCGGATTCAGCTGCTGATGACACTATATGTTGTGTCATCTCCCTGACCTGTGATGCGTCGCGCAGGGGCGGAAAACAGCGATATGATGATTTCCTCGGCGTGGTACACTTCCGGAAAGTTGTGATATTCCGGAAAGTCGGATCTGACGGAAACGGCTCTCCGGTAATTTAACGGCGTGGTTATATGGATGCTTGTTATCATGGTGATGATGATAACGGCATGATGTTATCAGACGGCGTGACGGTAAGGGCAGTGATGATGGATGACGTTATCGCATGACCGTCCCTGCCCGGAAAAGAAAAAAGGAGTCACCCATGTTTTTTATTGAGAATGAAGGTCAGGCTGTCGCCGGAACGGATTACTGGCAGTCTGTACAGGCGCAGGCCGGATATGTCTACCTCAGCTGGAATGCCGGCGCAGCCAGGCTGCTTGTCCCGGATGCGGCAAAACATTTACTCAGGGAGATGCGGGGGGCTGAGTACGTCATCATCAGTAAGGGAGCACTGCATGGCCGCGATGCGCTGGAACTGGTATTTGAAGACGGCAGCGATGCGCCGTTTGTGATCCACATGCTGAGTGAGCAGTGCGATCGCCTGCTCCCCGAAAACAACCAGGGAGGGGGTTTTGTTGTCACCGTCTGGACGCGTGGCGGTAACCAGCTCCGTTATCCGGGAAAGTACCGGGTTGTGGAAAACCTGCCCGACGTTTCCCCGTGGAGTGAACACTGATATGCAGCACCTGCCGGCACCGATCCACCATGCCCGGGATGCTGTTCAGCTTCCTGTTGCCATCGATTATCCGGCAGCGCTGGCACTCCGCCAGATGTCGATGGTTCATGATGAACTGCCCAAATACCTGCTGGCCCCTGAAGTGAGCGCCCTGCTCCATTACGTCCCGGATCTGCGCCGCAAGATGCTGCTGGCCACACTGTGGAACACCGGTGCGCGCATTAATGAAGCACTGGCGCTGACGCGGGGGGATTTTTCGCTCACGCCTCCGTATCCGTTTGTGCAGCTGGCCACTCTGAAGCAGCGGACAGAAAAAGCCGCCAGGACGGCAGGAAGAATGCCCGCCGGTCAGCAGACTCACCGGCTGGTTCCGCTCTCCGACTCCTGGTACGTCAGCCAGCTGCAGACGATGGTAGCCACACTGAAAATCCCCATGGAACGGCGTAATAAACGAACAGGCAGGACAGAGAAAGCGCGGATCTGGGAAGTGACGGACAGAACGGTCAGGACCTGGATTGGGGAGGCGGTTGCCGCCGCTGCCGCTGATGGTGTGACGTTCTCTGTCCCGGTCACGCCACATACGTTCCGCCATTCCTATGCGATGCACATGCTGTATGCCGGTATACCGCTTAAGGTTCTGCAGAGTCTGATGGGGCATAAGTCCATCAGCTCAACAGAGGTCTACACGAAGGTGTTTGCACTGGATGTGGCTGCACGGCACCGGGTGCAGTTTTCGATGCCTGAGTCCGATGCGGTCACAATGCTGAAAAACAGACATGCATAATAAGTCACAATTATGAATTGTGATTTCTTCTATAAAAAAGAGACCACTGCAATATGTGATCTCTTGTATTATTTCATAATTGTTAAAGCCACTTCACAGTATGCTCACATTGTACGGATATATTCGTAATGTTTTTTTATATCGAATGAACGACAGAAGTTGTGGAGATTTTATGAAAGTAATTAGCATGAAATTTATTTTTATTTTAACGATTATTGCTCTTGCTGCTGTTTTTTTCTGGTCTGAAGATAAAGGTCCGGCATGCTATCAGGTCAGCGATGAACAGGCCAGAACGTTTGTAAAAAATGATTACCTGCAAAGAATGAAACGCTGGGACAACGATGTACAACTTCTTGGTACAGAAATCCCGAAAATTACATGGGAAAAGATTGAGAGAAGTTTAACAGATGTTGAAGATGAAAAAACACTTCTTGTCCCATTTAAAGCTGAAGGCCCGGAGGGTAAGAGAATGTATTATGGCATGTACCATTGTGAGGAGGGATATGTTGAATATGCGAATGACTAATACACTGTTATAAAGGCTGCATAAAAAGGCCGGAACCCCGGCCCTTATATTATCGCTTACCACTTTCTTTAATGTGAATTTCACCAGGAAGCAGTATCTGGTACTCTTTACCAGAAAACATCGCCCCGAGCCTTGTGAGCGACTCTCCGATAATGCCACGGTGAGTGCTGGCGTTAAAATCGTATTTATCATCATATGAACGAACAACGCCATTGTAAGTCCAGGAAGCCATTGGCAGAGATAGTTAAAGTACCTTCTGTTTTCAGTGTGATATTACCAAGATATGCACCGGTAATAACATTATAATCACCAGTGGCATGTGTGAACTTTGTAGAAACAGGGAATGTGCCTACTACACCAGATTTTATAATGTCTTTTATCTGATTAATTTTCATAGGGGAAATTTTAAGACCAATGTTGGCGATATTAACGCTCCTTTCAGCGCCATTACCCCATAAATAGTGAGCAAGCGCCACAATTGGTGTAGTGACATTACCGCTCATTTGTTTCATATTCATTGAGCGATAGTCATATTGACTTGGCGCTGGTTTTGCGAAGTGGTAAGCGTCATAAACGCTTATTCCAGGGTGAAGAACCAGATTTCGGTCGGCGTTACAGAAGTAACCAATATTTGTCGATATGATCTGCAATGTGAGAGGGTTGCTGGCCCCATGTTTTTTGATGTAATCCTCAAGTTGAGTTAAAGCCTGAAGACACATGTTTGGACTCTGGAAAAAACTATAAACAACCTGGACTAAAAGAGGGCCAGCACCAGGCACATGTGGTGCTGAAAGAGAAAATGCACCATTGCCATAACTTGGTAAGTTAGTTGATGGTGATGGTGCATGAACAGTTAAGGTTTCCATACATAACTCCTTATAAGTTAACAAGATAACAGAGTTCGCCGCTGGCTAACGCCTCCGCCGGCGAACAAACCCCATGAGAGAGGCTCCCCATAACATTGTTTGCCTGATATGCCGTTAAAAATGGTAGGGCAGCTCCTGAACTACCATATATAAGATATATATCTGTACACTCCATTAAATACTGGAAATATATTGAGAACTCTGATATATAATCTATATATAAAATACAAAAAGGTATATATATGACCAGCAATAAAGATAAGAACAAGAAAGCAAACGAAATATTATATGCATTTTCCATAATCGGGATTATTCCATTAATGGCTATATTAATACTTCGAATAAATGATCCATATTCTCAAGTGCTGTACTACTTATATAATAAGGTGGCATTTCTCCCTTCTATTACATCATTGCATGATCCCGTCATGACAACACTTATGTCAAACTACAACAAGACAGCGCCAGTTATGGGTATTCTCGTTTTTCTTTGCACATATAAGACAAGAGAAATCATAAAGCCAGTAACAAGAAAACTTGTTGTGCAATCCTGTTTCTGGGGGCCCGTTTTTTATGCCATTCTGATTTATATCACACTGTTCTATAATCTGGAACTAACAACAGCAGGTGGTTTTTTTAATTTATTATCTCATAATGTCATCACTCTGTTTATTTTATATTGCTCCATTTACTTTACTGTTTTAACCATGACATATGCGATTTTACTGATGCCATTACTTGTCATTAAATATTTTAAAGGGAGGCAGTAACACTGCCTTCCTTTTAATTATTTTATGATCTTGTGATTCAACTCATCAACAAATTTATCATCGATAAATGCACCAATAGCACCTGCAATAACTACGCCAACAAAACCAACAACTGTGGCCGAAAGACCAAAGGCTATAAGGGCCGAGCCTAATGTCAAAGAAAACAAACTAAGAGCTACAGCAGATGCCATCCCACTGATAACCCAGGACTCGACTTCCAGCATTAATGGCCCCCAGTTACCAGTCTGGTAACCCTCAATACTCTTCTCCCTGATGTTGTTTGCCTTTATTGCATAATCTGCTGCTTTGAACGTTTTACCCAACGCAGCAAATTTATTCCCCATATCCTCAGCATTAAATGCTTTCCACGCATTCACAATGGCTTCTTTGTCCGTTGCATTTATTTTAAGGCTGGGGTTAGCCATTAACTTATTAATGGAAGACATTGCATCATCATAACTACGAATCGTTTTTCCCTGAAAATTATTTATATTCTCTGCAATTTCACGGGAAAGCGCCTTGTATTTATCTCCAAGATATTCCCCGACTTTGTCACCGACACTAATGATGACCTCGCTGGTTTTTGTCAGGACCGTCTTCTCGTCATTTTCTTGTTCTTTCTTGACTCTGAAGTCATCCTTTGCGTTATTTTCGGCTTCCTGGCGCTGGCTTAAACTATTACTGTCCAGAATCTCCACGGCTGAAATATATAGCGGAGAAACTCCACTGCCTTCAGGAAAACGGACAATGACATCATGATTATTACTGGACATCGTATAACCAGCCTCAACATAATTCCCTGTCTCAGAAATAACGCCATCTTCCTGGATTTCGGGATTAGACCGAACTGGAGTATTCATCTGACCCACACTTAATACCAGGTCCGGTAGATTTGGTGATACAGGGGCACTGTAAACATCTTTAATATTGGTTCCCGGACGACTCCGGTCCGGAACTGGAACGGCATCCACTACTGGCACTGTCATCGGAATACCTCCGATAATAGCCATATATTGTGTACCATTCTGCATAAGGTCCGTCAGACGATATTTTACCGGTACATTATTACCCGCTGCTGGTAACTGGCTGGCAGGGATATCCGTTACCTGCTCCAGTTGCTGTGTAACCATAAGACGAATAATTTTTTGCTCATTTCCGGAAGCAGGCTCCAGACGGGCAAAAGAAACAGCAGCCGGGCGAGACGGTTCTGGCAAACCACCACGTAAACCATTTTCAAGAACTGTTCGTGCAGCGGAAACTTTCTCGTTTCCCCAGGGGCTATGCACACTGACAGACCATCCCGACCAGTCTCCCTCTTCAAGTTCTTTATCAAGAATAATCCGGCGAATAATTCCAGGAAAAAGAACACTTTGTACAAGTGCGATACCTTGTGGGCTGTAATCCCCCCATCCCGGAGGCATGGATGGAGCGAGACCTGATGAGCCTCCGGGTTTCACATCACCGCCCGGAATTCGTCCTGTTGACGGCCACACAACCATTGTGTCCCCGTAATCAATACCTTCTGTCGGTACACTACCTTCATTATCACTCATAGAAAACCTCTTTGACTTTAAAAACAATCAATTAAAATTAAATACTGTACATATAACCACTGGTTTTATGTACAGATCAAAAATTACGCCGCTGTGTTTTCTCTGTCAAGACTGTGGATTTCAATTTTTGTGAAAACGATCAAAAAACAGGCATTCACACCACGTGCTATTCTCGCCTGATACCACAAAAAACGGCACAGGCATAACTGTTCTCTGGCCTCAGCATGTTTTAATGAAACTATGATATGAGACACCTGGGGGGATACTGTCACTTTATGGCATGGTACACATCGTGATATGTGTACAGGTCTTGTTAGTTACCGTACCGGTCAGGACGGACGACGGGAGTTTGAAACCAGTGAGTTGTTCTGTACTGGCGTGTTTTATAATGAAATCCTTATCGGTGGCGATGAGCAATGCTCTCAAGGGAGGATATTGTGATGAACATAAGTGTGGAAGATTTGTTTCCGGAGTCATTTCAACGAATTAAAGAAGAAGAAGAAGCGAACAGGCCTGATCCTAACTGGTTTGCACATTTACCGCCTGAAAAAATCAATGCGTATATGTCCAAGTATCCTTTCAAATCCTTTGATGATATTCCTCTGGACAACAGTGGTTTGCAATACCCTTCACTACAGGAACTGGAGTTTTATTTTCCCCCGGCGGCCCTGGCTGCTAATTGCCATCAACTTCCTGAGAGAATGAGACAAAAGCCTGTGGTCACGATGATTAATGGGTTAACCCTGTTAAGGTCGCTTGGCGTTCAGGCTTTCAATATCGATCCACGCCGATGGCACAAAATTAAAACCTATTTAAGTCAAGGAACGATTGAATATCCACAAATGTCCGAAGACGGGAAAGTAATTATAGATGGCAGGCATAGAATACTACTTATTATGCAGATTTATAAAGTAACTGATGTTCCCGTTTTTTTTCTGAAAGGAATAAGCTGAACAGTGCAAAGGGTAAAGCTATACTGATTTTTAGACTGTGATTTGTTACGTAGAAATAACTTGTCAGATGTAATCTGTACATAGCTAAAAAATAGGTTTGTTGATATCTTTACCCCGTTTATGGGGGTAAAGATATCAATAAAAATTTAATCAGTTTATTAACTTCATCGCGTTTTTTTTTGTCTCTTCATCACTTCTTTGCTCCTGTTGTGAAGAGGGTTGAGTGATTGTTGAAGAATTAAAATCAGCCATCTCTTTTGGAAATAGCGATCTCAATATATTCACGATATCTGAAAATGTGGTTTCTTTCGTCAGCAGTTCACATAAAAGGAAAGGGGCCCTGGGATCTTGTCTGTATAAGGCCAGACCTGCCGTCAGTGCGGCCCGGTTAAGGCGGCTGCGTTCCCCTTGCGGGATACTGTCCAGTGTATCACAAACAATTTTATCTGTTTGATTTACATCTGGATTTAGTTTGAAGGCAATGGTTCTGCGCTTGTCCATTATTAATTACCTATGAGATACATACCGTTAACTAAATCATATTGAGAGTTATTGGTTTTGAAAAAACGTTCATCACGAATCTGTGTGTGTTTTTTTACTGCATCGCATATTAATTCTGCGCCACCGCCTATAACCATAACATGCGTATAACCAGAAAATTCATTGAGCGTATTTAATACACGTTGCTCAAGTTTACGAAGTGCTTCATTCATTGCTTCGGTGACTATTGATATTTTGTTCTCATCATTAATTCGTTGCTTCAGATAGTTGTTGTCTTTTCTGTGAATAATTATATCGTCAGCAAGATAGCTACTTCCTTTTGTTCTCGCAAGAGAAAGTGCATCTTTTACTGCAGATGTGACCAGAGATACACCAAGAGATGAGTCTCCGTATATTTTACTGATCCCTGATAATTTCCCCATTACCTGAGAAATATCTAATGTGGTGCCCCCGAGGTCTATAATTAATAAAGAATCTAACTCATCCAGTTCTTGTAGAACTTCATAACCTGCTGGTATAGATTCAGGCATGACTTTTACATCTTTTATTGTGAATGTATCCCCACCATTTAATGTAATTTTTTTCCGGAAGTTTGCTTTCTTACGCTCAATATTTTCCGTGTTGGGTTGGTTATTCCTGTCGTAATACTCTGTCAGAGGAAGTGTGCAAACAATATCCACTTCGCTTACCGGCAGACCACTGGTCAGTAAGGCGTGATGCACCGCAACGACATTAACGTCGCTGTATTGCCATGCGATATTGGTTGTGACTACAGCATCCGGGCTGATTGGATCAAATGAATACTGTTCGCCGTTCAGTGTGTAGTTAAAGACCTTTTTATCACCAAAAGAGACTGCCCACTCGCGTTTGAAGCTGTTCGGGCTAATGTGCTGTTTAATTGTTCCGTCGCTTTCCTGCCACTGTAGTTTGATGTTTGTTGAACCGTCATCAATGAATACCAACATTTATAAAACTCCTTATGGTGTTTTTTTTGGTGTGTATTTGGGTGTATTTTGGGTTTTAAGTGGGTTTGTTTGTCAAGTTTACCCCATTTTAACCATCAATCAATGATTATTTGTCTTGTTTTGGTGTTTTATTGGGTTGAGTGTGGGTTGTTTTTGGGTTTTGTTTGGCGGGTAACAAAAGATGTCGCCGGGCTACTCTTTTTACTGCACTGGCTGACGCGGCGCGGCAGGAACGCTGCCTGTGGTCAGTGTCCCGCGTCCGGCGGGCACGGGACGGGCGCTTTTACCGCTCCCGGCTGGCGTTGGTGACAGTGTACGCCAGCCCGTCGCCCTTTTCTGATGAACGCCCTTCAAGCCGCTTTCGCGGCATATCCTCGCCGTCAAAAAGACGACGGCTGCGGTATTCCACGGTCGGCCTGACCCGTTACCGGACGCGGTGAACAGCCCACAGGCAGCGGGGAACGGGCGCCACAGGGGCGCCCTCCCGGTGCCCTCTGTAAGAGAAGGAGTGCTGTTATGTCCCGTTTTATCCAGGGTGACTGCGTGCGTGTTATGGCCACGTTTCCGGGCAATGCTGTCGATTTCATCCTCACCGACCCGCCATATCTCGTCGGTTTCCGTGACCGTCAGGGGCGTACCATCGCCGGCGATAAAACCGATGAATGGCTGCAACCGGCCTGTAATGAAATGTACCGCGTGCTGAAAAAAGATGCGCTGATGGTGAGCTTCTATGGCTGGAACCGCGTCGATCGCTTTATGGCCGCCTGGAAAAATGCGGGATTCAGCGTGGTTGGCCACCTGGTATTTACCAAAACCTACACATCGAAGGCCGCATATGTGGGCTATCGCCACGAATGCGCTTACATCCTGGCAAAAGGGCGTCCGGCGCTGCCTCAGAAGCCATTGCCCGACGTGCTGGGCTGGAAATATTCAGGCAACCGCCATCACCCGACGGAAAAGCCCGTTACCAGCCTGCAACCACTGATTGAGAGCTTCACACATCCGAACGCGATTGTGCTGGACCCGTTTGCAGGCAGCGGCTCAACCTGTGTGGCCGCCCTCCAGTCCGGACGCCGGTATATCGGTATCGAGCTGCTTGAGCAGTATCACCGTGCCGGACAGCAACGACTGGCCGCCGTGCAACGGGCCATGCAGCAGGGGGCCGCGAATGATAACTGGTTTGAACCGGAGGCTGCGTAAATGAACTATGCCGGACACGAAAAACTTCGCGCCGACGTGGCGGAGGTGGCCAACACCATGTGTGACCTTCGGGCCAGGCTGAACGATATGGAGCATCGCTGTCGCTTTGATTCCGATGTGCTTGTTGAACGCCTGACACGCCAGACGCTGTATCGCGCCAATCGCCTGTTTATGGAGGCGTATACCGAAATTCTGGAACTGGATTCCTGCTTCAAAGATTGAGAAGGAGACGAGAATGTACGGAACATGCGAAACGCTCTGCCGGGAGCTGGCAGCGCAGTATCCGGGAGACACGCCGCTGATGCTGGTTGTCTGGTCCCCGGAAGAGATCCAGGCCCTCGCTGACGGAATGGATATTTCCCTGTCCGATCATGAAATCAGGACCGTCCTGGCGCGGCTGGAGGACATCCCGGAAGACCAGCGAATTGAGTCCGGTATTTCTTCCGCCGCGGCGATGGAGATTATCAGCAACGTGAGCGAAAACCGCCAGGTGACCGTTCCGGCTGAACTGCTGGCGTCCCTGATTCAGACCGCTGAACAGGCATTGTGGAAACGTGAATGGGCCGCCCGGGATCATGGCCTCGCCGTCCCGGAATGCGTCACCCGCCGTCAGGCGGTGGTTAATCAGGCCCGCACCCTGCTGAAAAACAACACACGCGAAAACGACTGATGTTATCGCCGCCTGCGGGCGGCGATTCAGGGAGACCATGAATCATGAACGAAACGCTGAATGCACTGATTTGTCGTCACGCCCGCAACCTGCTGCTGGCGCAGGGCTGGCCGGAAGAGACGGATGTTGACCAGCGTAACCCGAAGTATCCGGGCTGGATCAGCATTTATGTTCTGCTGGATGCGCCCCGGCTGGCGACCTTACTTATCAACCGTCACGGCGGCGTACTGCCGCCGCTCCTGGCCTCCGCCATTCAGAAACTGACCGGAACCGGAGCGGAACTTGTTCTGTCCGGCAGTCAGTGGCAGTCGCTGCCGGTACTTCCGGCAGACGGAACGCAGGTGTCTTTCCCGTATGCCGGTGAGTGGCTGGCAGAGGACGAAATCAGGGCAGTTCTTGATGCGGTGCGCGATGCAGTATGCAGTGTCAGTTGCCGGGTGGCAGAAGATGCGCGGCGTATCCGGGCGGCGCTGACCACAACCGGTCAGACGTTACTGACCCGCCAGACGCGCCGTTTTCGCCTGGTCGTGAAGGAAAGCGATCACCCCTGCTGGCTCGATGAGGACGACGAAAACCTGCCCGTGGTGCTTGACGCCATCCTGAACCGGGGCGCACGTTTTTCGGCGGTGGAAATGTATCTGGTCAGCGATTGTATTGAACATATCCTGGCCAGTGGGCTGGCCTGCGATGTGCTGCGTATACCTGATGAACCGCCCCGCCGGTGGTTTGACCGTGGTGTTCTGCGGGAAGTTGTCCGGGAAGCCCGGGCCGAAATCCGCAGCATGGCGGATGCCCTGGCAAAAATCAGGGGCTGATGATGGCGGGGAAAATCCCCGCTTTTTTTCTGCCGGTCCCCGGACAGAGCACAAAGGAAGTCGCCGCCGGCTCCGCTTTACCCGGCCATGCAGGCATGGCCTTGTGGGTTTTCAGTTATGTGGCCACCGTGTCGTGTGCGGGCTGTGCCGTGCCTCCATCTTAGCCGGGCTGACGGGGATGCAAGGGTAAAATGAACGCTGCGGTCACCCGGTCCCTCCTTCCCGTCTGCCGTGATTTTCCGGTCGTTCGCCCGCTCAGGTTTCGCGGTCTCACCCTCCAACTCCCGCCAGCCGTGTGCGTCAGGCTGCGGCTTCCCTTGCGCCCTGTGCATCCCCGCCTTATCGCCCGGCTTTTATGGAGGCACGGCACCGCCCGGTGTCGCGGAATATGTGAACAACGGAGGAAAACATCATGCAATATGCGAAACCTGTCACTCTGAACGTTGAAGAGTGCGACCGTCTGTCTTTTCTGCCTTACCTGTTTGGCCAGGATTTTCTGTATGCCGAAGCGTCTGTATACGCGCTGGCGAAACAAATGATGCCGGAATATGAAGGCGGATTCTGGCACTTCATCCGCCTGCCGGACGGTGGCGGTTACATGATGCCGGATGGCGACCGTTTCCACATGGTGAACGGTGCAAACTGGTTTGACCGTACCGTGAGTGCTGATGCCGCAGGTGTCATTCTGACTTCTCTTGTGATTAACCGCCAGTTGTGGCTGTACCACGACAGCGGGGATGCAGGACTGACCCAGCTTTACCGGATGCGCGATGCGCAGTTGTGGCGTCACATCGAATTTCACCCCGAATGCAACGCGATTTACGCGGCTCTGGACTGATTAACGGACGGGGCGGCAATGCCGCCCCTGTAAAGGAGACGAGAACATGTACTGTACTGTTAAAGAAATTATCCGCGAAGTGCTGGATACAGACGTGCCGGACAGTGAATGCGTTTTTGCCGTAGTGCTGACCCGTGGGGATGTGCGTCACATAGCCCAGGACTGGAGTCTGACAGACGATGAGCTGGAAACCGTCATGCAGCGGCTGGACGATGCCTTTGAATATGGTGCGGATGTCAGCGTTGTTCACGGCGTTGTTCGTGAACTGATGGAAGAAAAGCGCGCCAGCCGTCAGGTGACAGTCCCGGCGGTGATGCTGGAAAAAGTGATGGCGCTGGCAGGCAGTGAAATGAAGCGCCTGTATGCCGTCGGGAGTGAGAACGGGGGCGACGGTGACGCATTCGTCAGGGAGGAACGCGAAGCAATGGACGTTGTGTTACAGGCGCTGGACGGGGAGACGATGTCATGAATATCAGCACAGAAACCCGCGAAATTCTGCGTAATTACAGGGCCGTGATTAATGCGCGGCGTCGTGAAATGGGGCAGAAACCGCTCACCACCGCGCAGATTGTTGATGAAATCTGCGATTTTGTGGTGAATCAGCAGGCGGTTTTCCTGGGCGGTCACTACATCTTACAGGGTAGCAGAAACAGGTGATACAGGGGCAGGCGGTGGAGGCCGCCTGTCAGTCCGCGCGAAAACCCCTGGCAGGCTGACGCCTGCCGGAAGGGAAGCGGGCCACGCTGGCGCGTCGCCCGTTACCCTTCCCGTCTGTGATGTGTCTGACTCAGGAGTGTTTCTTTCTTATGTTATGGAACTGTTCCTGATGTTGTTGTTCCTTTATCTGCTGCTCTGATTCTGACTACTGCAGTGTTGTTCTGTCTGCCGGGCGCACCTTCGGCTCCCGGCTGCCTGGCGGCATCCGGTCGTCAGGCCCGACTCCGACAGGCAGCTGCTGGCGCACCTGCCAGTCTCCGCCGAACCCGCTGGCGCGGTTTCGGGCTGTCGCTACGGTCCGATGCGTGAAAACCCCGGGCTTGCAGCGACCGTTCCGGTCGCGCC
>ENA-UABQ01000051-UABQ01000051.1-human-gut-metagenome-genome-assembly--contig:-NODE-51-length-51509-cov-21.131360_pt1 | contig 51509 bp, 83 predicted proteins | sample MGYA00243869_ERZ654205 | MGnify/ENA primary metagenome ERZ654205 (study PRJEB26926, sample SAMN06165207) | human gut metagenome | biome: ENVO:00009003; feature: ENVO:2100002; material: ENVO:00002003...
AAATAATCTTTATTTTCAATGTATTATATAGGATTTTTTTTGTTTTTTCCGTTTTCGCTACACCGGAAAACCGCGCGGAAACACGCCGCCTGAAATCGGTAACAGGGGTGAACAAAAGACAACAACCACTGACAGCCAGGCGGAAAAGTGAGGCAAGAGGGGAAGGTTTCACTATCTCCCCTGCAACCAATGATTAAACGTGATTACTTTTCTCATCAAATTTGCAAAGGCAATCATCATTTTGACGTGATTTGATTACGAATGATTACTTCTGATTATTTCGATCACAATCCTGGCGCTAACCGTCAAATAGCACTTTTTGTTAAAACTCAGGCCACCTGATCGGGTACATTACACACATCGAAACGAACCGCTCAGGAGATAGCAATGAACATCAGCAAAACCACTTTCAATTTCGCCAAGCGTCACGGTCTGGATCTGACTGTTGAAGATTTTGGCGATGTTCTGCAACTCTGCATTTGGGAAGCAGATAACGATTGCGAGTGGCTTTGCTCTTATCGTATCAACTACGATTGCTTGACCTGGCACGGCAATATCTATCTGCCGCAAGAAGTGAAGGAAGAATTGCCAGCGACTATCAACAACGAGGTTTTCTTGCGTCAGGTGCTGAAATTTATCAGTGAGGAGATCAAGAAGTAATGGCGGTGATTACCGAAAATGATTTGGATCTGGCGGAGGCATTTTGCAGGGCCGCCAGGGCTAACCTGGATGTGGCTACTAAATTTCTTCCGGTGCGACCACTCTTTTCGTGTGCGCCCGTGAATAAACCGACTCGCGTAATGATCGTGATTGAAGGTGATGGCCTGTACGCTGAAAAGACGTTCCACATCAGCAACATTAAGGGCCGTGCTGATTTTATCAATGATGTTTGCTTATTGCAGGAGAAGAAAAAATGTTGGATGTGATCAAGAAAGCACATGAGATGGGTATGGATGTTTTAATCACTGACGCGCGACGCTATAACCGCTCAATGCCTGAAAATATGGTTGTAGTCATCGTGCATAATCTTAAGTTTGAATGCCGCGCAATTTTGGAGCGTGACAATAAAGAGTCTCAACGCTGTTTTATCAATGAAGTCTGTGATCTGTATGGGCGTATCTGAAATGTTCAAGAAATTGTTATGGCTGTACCGTTCCAGGCGCAACAAGGGATATTGCAGGGGCACGGAAAGGAATCTTGACCGCGCTTATAAATACTGCCTGTTGTTGCTCGCCAGTCTGCCGGAAAACAGGAAGGAATATATTGCACTGCGAGAAATAACAATGCGGATATATAGTTACCGCAATAAACTATACGTCTTTAAATCTTTACGATAAGGAGTAATAACCATGAAAATTAATGCACCTATTCCAGTTAAGCGCAAAGCACGTTTGCTCAACAACGGATGTTACGCCCTGCGGCCTGCATTTAAGGATCGCACATTTCCGGTTATCGTTAACGTGTCTCACGTAAGCCGTAGCGGAAACCTGGTATTCGTTAAAGGTGAAGATCTGACAGCGCTTGGATTCTATGGCGGTGTTCACGGCGAACCGCTCGGATTCTGGCTTGTAGATCCGTTAACTGGAGAGCGTGAAATCGAATTCCTGGACTAAATAGCACTTTTTGTTAAAACTCAATCCTCGCATTCCTGTACATTACACGCATCGACAACGAATGCGAGGATTTGAAAATGGTTACTCTGATTACCTGGGAACACGAAAACAGCCAGCCGGAAGCGCGCGAATTTGAAACCGTATCCGCTTGTTACAACCTGGCGAAAAATGGCGGCTTCTACAAGGCCCAAATCGTCAATGAGTTTGGAGTTGTTGACTATGAGTTCTAAGTTTTATAGCTATACCGATACCGTGGATTTTGAGGGGATACAATTGCCCCTCCCGAACATATACCGCTATATCACTCGTGACGAGCGCGGATTTATTGAAGCCTGGCGCGCTAAGCCAGTGCGGGATCTTGAATTTGGTGGCTTCCGCTCCCTTGAAGGTGAATTGCCGATCTGCTTTGGTCATCAAAGCGGTGAAAGCCTTCCTGTTGTTGCGCGTAAGTATCGCCGCCACAAGATTACAAGGCAACTTATCTCTTTAACTGGAAAAGTTGTTGAATAGCACTTTTTGTTAAAAACGATGTGCTCCTGAATGGTATATTACACCCATCGACAACAAACGAGGATTTAAAGATGGAAAATCAGGTTGATGTTAAAGTTGTTAAGCGCGACAAGTCTCACGAAAAAGGTTTGTTTAAGAAAGGTGCTGAAATCACCATTGACCTTGATGATATGGAGGCGTACCACTCAGGGCTAACTTGGAACGTGCGCAAATGTGAAAACGGCCTGTTCAAGTTAAATGGCTTTGAAACATACATGGAGATCATTTAATGGCATACGAAAAGAATGATTTCAATAGCGCAAAAGAAAAAATCAAGGCGGCGCGAATTAAACAGCGTGCCTTTAGATTCTGGCTGGACTATCGCGATCTAAGAAAAGAGATGGATACGCTTATTAAGACTGGTAGCGCATTCTGCTCTAATAGAACGGTTTGGCGAAATATGAATGCGCAGTACGGCCAGGGTAAAATTCGTGTATTTGGCGGCGCTGTTGATGCTTATGTATTTAGCGCAACAAAGGCTGTAAGTTTTAACGTAACTGGGATCGCATAATGGCAAAGCAATTAAAACTTAAATGCGTAGAAACTTATAACTCAGCTTGGAGATTTACGCGCGGAAAAGAATATCCACTAATGGGAAATCTCAAAGAAGATCCCCATGTAATTTCAGACAATGGTCTTCACCTTTATTTAATGGAATACAACGATGGCTATATTGGCGCTGGTGTTCCAGGCCATAAATTTAAGATGAAAAATAAGAAATGAGGCTATTTATTTTCAAAAATGCCTGGATGGTAGCGGTTGCAAATGACCATTACGGCGGCGACGGAAAAAGAGCGCCACGTCATTCATATTTCAATTGAGGATATTTAAATGAAAGCAAAAGTTTTAAACATTATGGCAACTATTGACGCTCATCACCGCGTGTCTGTAAAACTTGATAAGTCTTGCGGAATTAGCCAAATCACTATCACCGAGGGCAAAGGAGGCTATCTTATTGGCATCCATCCAGGCGGTAAGGTGCGCAAATACAATAAAGATCAGTTAAAAGAATTACTGGAAGAAAACGCTTTCTATATTCAAAGTTGGCGCGCTCTTTAATTAATCTGGCGGCGTTTTGCCGCCTTTTAAATGAGGTGAAAAATGATGGATAAAGCTATTGATTTCTTTTTTTATTCGATTATTGGCGCGGCTGGCTTTTTGGTTACTGCTGCTGGCCTGGCTATTATCTTGGTTGTTATTAAGGAGATTATGCGATGAGTCAGGACGGTTTTTTTGAGCGCCTTCAAATGGCAGAAGATGCCGGACTAAATAAAGAGGCGGCGCTTGAAGTGGCATATAAAATTAAGACTCTTGATGAGGCTTTAGGTGATATGGATATGGATCTTGAATCAAGCGCAATATTTGCAGATCCCAATATGATTGTTAATGATTGTGGATGCGATTTCGATCCTGGTTGTCCGCGCTGTTTTCCGTTTTGAGGTAATGACGATGTATAAAGGTTTAATATTCTCCCTATTTGATGGATCTGGTAAAGCCGTTAAAGATTGGGCTGATAATGGCTATAAGTGCATTTGCTTTAATGCTGACGGCGGCGATCACGGTGATTACCAGTCAGTGCGCATACAGCATGAGAATATCGAATACGTTAACGTCTGGATTGATGAAAGATTTTACCACCGCGCGCGCTGGGAGGAATGGGGCATTCCTGACTTTATTATGGCATTTCCGCCGTGCACCGACCTTGCAAATAGCGGATCTCGCCATTGGGCCAAAAAACGCCTTGAGAATCCATCGTTCCAAGATGAGGCCGCCGACACTTGCAGAATCGCGGCTGATATAGCTGATTATTTCGGTGTTCCTTACATGATCGAAAATCCGGTTGGCAAGTTGTCAACGTTATGGCGAAAGCCTGATTATACGTTCCATCCGTGCGATTACGCTGGCTATCTGCCGGAAGATGATAAACATCCCGACTTCCCTGATATTATTCCGGCACGGGATCGCTATTTTAAGAAAACGTGCCTCTGGACTGGCAACGGCTTTGTTATTCCTCCGCGCGCTTTAATCCTGCCGAAAGAGGAAGACAAAGATAATCCAGGCTGGGCCAAAACTGGCGGTAAGTCATCGCGCACAAAGATGATCCGCTCCCTCACTCCGCGCGGATTTGCTCGCGCCGTCTTTGAGTCAAACTCAAAATAGCACTTTTTGTTAAAAGCCAGGTGTAAAAACCTGGCATAATCACATCGAACAAACAAAGGAGATCTAATCATGAATGTTATCTGTAATGAAACCAACGTATTGATGAAAGGCCGTTTTAAAACGGTTTATCAGAAGATTGCAGGAAGTGATGATGTGATCGAGGTGGAAGAGTTCCAGGTTAAGACGCTTGTTAAGGGTAGCCGCTGGCTTCCAGCAAACCGAGATGATTACCGCGCCATTAACACAAAAACCGTTCTTTGCACGTTTGTAGATCATAACATGCCGTGCAAAAAGCACTTTAAGCAGGGCAAGCGATACCAGATCGAGAAAGGGCGACCGCTTGGAAGCGTTGCGGGTTATGTTTTTGATGAGTGCGGCGACCGCTGGAACCTGTACCGTGAAGAGGTCGGATTCTCTGCTGGCGGCTGTTATCTGTTTGAGGGCAAATATCTGTGATAAACAGTGAAAACCGTTACAAAGTAACGCATTCTACCACAAAGACTTTCAAGCCTGGCGATATAGTCAGGCCCATCAAAAAAACGGCGGTAGGTTGGCTGATTGGTTTTTCATATCATAAGGCGCTTTACTTTACGTTTAAGGATGGGATTACAGGAGAATGCTACAGCGACCGCCAGCCTGATCGACTTCTGGTTGCAATAGAGCGGATCAAATAGCACTTTTTGACAAAACGGGGTAGTATTGGGCCGTTAAAATTTACGGCCCACAAAGGAGAAGCTAACGAATGTTTTCATTAGAAACGAACAAATTAACTCCACAGCAAATAATCGCTATGGCTGAAAGCCAGAACCTTTCACCAGTTCGCGTATCAATTCAGGCTAACGGCTATCGCCAGTCGTCCAGCTTTTGGGGCGACGTGAAGGATGTAAATAGCGGTCACGATCGCTACCCCGTTATTTCTCTTGGTAATGATATTGATGTTGTCGGAAAGCTATCACGCAGCATTGCGCGATCCGTTCAATTCCCTGAATCATCGGCTTACATGCACTTTATCGGCTGCATTTCTGCCGCTATGCTTGGACGCTTTACGGTTGACTATCACGGAACAGATCAGCCGACTGCGCTTTACGTCGTTACAAGCCAGCCGCCGTCAACTGGTAAATCTGCGATCAACAGCATGGCTATTGCTCCGATGATTGCGGAAGTTGAGAAGATCAACGAGCAACGCCGCAAGGAAAGAAAGAAAATACAGGCAAAGTTGGCAGGTCTTGCAAAGGAGATGAAAAGCGAAAGGTCCGGCGCTGATATGGAATCTCTATACCAGGAAAAAGAGGATCTGGAGGAGAAGCTGGAAAAGATGTGTGATATAACTTTCCCTGTTTCAGATACAACTCCAGAAGGCTTGGCGAAAATCAACAACAAGCAAGGTAACTTTGCCGTAATATCTGACGAAGCAACAAGTATTAACAGCCTGTTAGGCTTGACCTATGCCAATAGCGAAAGGAAGACTAACAGCGAGCTAGTGCTTAAGGCGTGGGATAATGGTCACGTATCAATTGCCCGTGCTAATGCTGACAATAACATGAGTTTTCGCGCGCTTGGATGTATGAGCGTTATAGCCCAGGATGAAACGATAAGCGGAATCATGGACGCTGGATCGCGCGGTATCGGTGTGAGTGAGCGCTTTTTGTTGGTCCGTGAGGAATCATTCTTAGGCCGTCGCTCATTCATTGATGAAAATGGTGATTCTACCTATGAGGCGGTGGATCCTGAATTGAAGGCCCAATATTATCAATTGGTGCATAACATCATGAGCGAATCAAATATATCGCTGAAAATAAGCCGTTCAGCTATGCGAGTGCTCAACATTGCTCGCCAGGATATGGAACCGCATCTTGCAGACGGCGGAAAGTATTCTCATACAATGTTACGCGGTGCGCTGGGTAAAATGGATAAACAGGTGATCAGGCTTGCTTCCGTCCTGCATGTTATCCGTAACTGGTTTAATCCTGCCGGATACCCGCAGAAGTCGAAAGAGATCGACGTGGAAACAATGCAAGAGGCGTTGATCATGTTTCAGGAATTGAGCAAAACATACATTAGCGCCGCCAATGCTTCTGGTTATGCTGGTGATGATGCTGAAATGGGTAAATTGATTGAATTGATCACGAGGCACGGCAAGGCTAATAAAGGGATTCTGAATATTCGCGCCCTGTACGAATCAGCGAGAAAGGTAAAACCTTTCGTTGGTCAGGCTGGCGTAATGAAGAGGATAGAAGGGCACTTGCTGCCAATGCTGGAAGAAAGAAATTATGTTTGTGTGATTAATGGTGTTATTTTTGTCAATCCAATACTGCTGGGATGATTATGTTTTTGCTTGATCTGTATAAATGGTGTGAGTCATACGACTGGTTTAACAGGCAGCACATAGCCAAATTTATCTATCAGCATAGAGAATGCGAGCGGCTCGCACGGGCCGCCGGACTTACGCCGCGAATGTTCGCCAGCCTTGCATCTAAGGAATTTTGCGCAAGAATGATGACGGCTGGCTATATAGATGGGGTCTGCGGTAAATACTGGTCCAAAGGATCGTCAAAGCGGCCTTTCGGATTCGAATTGTATAGCCTGGATGGTATGCGCAACGACTGGATCAGGGATATGGCTAGAATAGGGGAGATGGGCGATGATGAATTGTTCCAGGCAAAAGCTAATAGACAAGATCTTGAAGCACTGCGCCGTAAATTCAATATCACATGAGGATTTTATTCATGCTTTACTTACGCTACTTTATTCAGATATGCGCGCTTTTAGCACCACTGAACATGTTTTATGCAATGATGATGGTGTATTACTGGTTACGGTAAAGCGTATGGAATAGCATTTTTTGTTAAAACGCCCGGCCTAGTGTCGGGTATATTTGTTTCATCGAAACGAAACAACCAAAAGGTAAAATTATGTCCAGCAAGTTTTTAGTAGTTCGCGTATATAATCATGACAACGGATCTTCTGCTGAAATCCCGACAATTTACGACAGGGATTTTGGATGGAGTGAGCAATCGGCGGTTGAAAATGAGCGCAAGATTGCAGAACTGTACGGCGACACTTGCAGCATTGAAGTAAGGCAGTACGACGAATCGAACAAGCCAACAAACGAAACTCATATGTGGCCCGACGCATAAAAATAAAGGAGGCATTAAGCCTCCTTTTTCTTTTCCCTCCAGTAAAGACAAATCAGCACAATGAACACAACCACGCATATGATTATTGGATCGTACCATCTGCCGTTATTACCCTGCACGACCTGAATTTTGTCTGCCTTGATGGTATTGGCCTGAATGGTTGATGTTGTGAAATCCTTCTTGCTGGACGTGTCCACCTTGTCAACCGCAGATTCCTTTATTGTGGTTTTCTGTTTTGTGCTGGCGTCCTGCTTTGCTGTAATGCCAACTGTCTGCTTCACGTTCTCCGCGCCAGCCTGTGCTGTGATTTCCGGCTTACTGCCGATTAATCCGGTCAGTGGCGTAACGCTTGAACATCCAGACAAGATCACCGCCATTGCGATTGGTGTAAGTAAAAATTTCTTCATCATTTCAGATCCATTGTGCAATATTTGTATTCGACCTTGCGCCTGTTAAGTAAGCCTTTAGACTTCTCGCGCCTTCCTGTTTTGGGGTTATGGTAATACGTCCAACGATAAAGCTGATCGCAAGCCTCGTTTAATTTCCCCTGGTTGATGAGTTTCAGCATTGTTGAATTTCTGAAAGCTCCCACGCCTGCATTATAAGTGAATGAGTACATTGCTGCACGCATACTATCAGGAATGTCAACCTTAACCTGCTTGTCAACTTCTTTTTTAGCAACCTGGATATGTTTAACCAACAAAGCATCACACTCTTTTTTAGTGTACGTTTTCCCCAGGATAACATCTGGTCCGGTGATTCCTGCGCAAACCGTCCATACCCCCGCAATATCTTTGTATGGCTTGTATCTTACCCCTTCGATCTCTTCAAGAAGTGGAGAAGTCAAGGCAACCGCAACGCCAAAGGCCGCAGCCGCTACCCTGTTCTTTATGCTCATTACTTGCCCCTGATCTCAATAGCTTTTTGAATATCACCTTTTTCGATCGCCTCGTGGAATTTTTTACTATCACGCCAGCGAAGGTAAGCGCCCCACGCACCGAATGCAGCCATTAAAATAAAACTGGCAATAGCAATGGTTAACTGCCCTGTAGCGGCGCTTGCGATAGATGAACCGCCAGATCCGGCGGTAGCTGCGTTAATAAAATCTTTCATTTTTATTCTCCATATTAATTAAAGTCAATATATTGACCGCATGATAAACGCACATGGTAAAAAATTAAACAAAAAAAAGAGGCGACAAACGCCGCCCCTTTGCAAGTTTTTGATTTAATTTGTCATTGATTTAAATAAAAATTCATCAATTCATCATTTCTGGATAGTGAACAAATCGCCCGACCTCTCCATGCTCTTTGTCGTAAATGATAACCGCTGCACGGCGTCGAGATCTCCAGCCACCGCGCGCGGCGTATGCGTCTTTTGCCGCCAGGGTGCTATGCACCTCAACGATGCCAAGCGACGTTTCCGTCACGGTCTGGTGATGCCAGTGCCCTACGTGCGCATATTCCGAAGTCCTCCCGCCAATCTGACGCGCACATCATTAGCAAAGTCTCCGGTTTACGCACTGTGTGCCCGTGATGGTACGCAAGGAAAGTTTTTCCGTATTGCGTGTGGTGAACAACGCGAGGAGAAACATCAACGTAAACGCGCGGCTCGTTCTCATATGCTGCCGCCATTGCTGCGCGTAGCCAAATCATTCCTGATTGGTCGTGATTCCCCTCTACGATCTGCACCTCAACATGTTTATGCTTTAACAGCATTTTATTAATTGCGCGGCGCATTGCACGTATTGCAACGTAAACCAATTTTGCATATCGGCTATCTTGATCAAGTACGTGACCGCTTGCAGGTGTCACCGCCTCCAGGCCGTCGCTATGCAGCATATCGCCACCAATCAGGATAACAGCCTTTTCGCTGTCCGGTGCGCACATCAAAGCATAGTCGATAAAGTTATTCATAACGCGCTCCGCCGTAGCAGTATCCCAATTTTCGCCGCATTCGTGCTTATGGGCCATAGCGCCTAAGTGCATGTCAAAGATCGGATACAATGAAAGCGTTTCATTATAGTTACGCTCCTGCAATGGAACTGGATCTAATCGCGGCACTTCCTCGCTAAACGCCTCCATAGCTGCGCGCATCAGTGCCTCTAATTGCTCTTTATCCTTGCTGGTTTTGGTCCACTTGAGGATTATATTTCCTTCTTTGTCAGTCATTACTGACTCACCATGAACACCAAAACCAGGCGCTCCGATGGTCGATAACTGTCCTTGCTTTGCAAGACGCGCCGCGCGACGCTCGACGCTTCTCACATTCATTCCGTACTCTTGAGCGATCTGTTTATATGTCTTACCTGCCGCCCGTTCGATCTTGAATTGCTCATCTGTAATTTTTACATTTTTCATTCTGCTACCTATCTCATCACTATATGGTACATAACTGTAACAGCGATGATAACGGGTAACGGTAGAACAAACAAGCGCCACATGATAACTATCCTCATTTATAATATTTGCGAGGCTCTCGGATTTTAGCCATTGCCTCTTTGAAATCAATTTTTGTTGGAACTGCTGGAACTCTTACCATTTTTCGCGGCCTTTCCTTGAGGAAAGTCATCTTGTCGCCGCTAATTATGCTCACATCTGCAATATCAAAGTATTGCGCGATCTTCTTTATATCGTCGGCAATACCGCATTCTTTAGCGTGATTCCATACCGCATCTCTTCCTTGCTCAACCTTCATGCTTATAATATGCCTCCGCTTGTTCAATTGGTGCGTGACCGTATGCAACTTTCAGTAAAAACATTGCGATCTCCCAATCAAACTGGAATCCTTCCTTTGAACCGCCATCCACTGAACCTTTTGCTACTTCTTGAGCAAGATTAAAAGCGCGTTTATCGAATACCACCATTTTTATTTCCTCATGTTTTCTTCGTTGAAATAATTATGCCCGACACTAGGCCGGGCGTTTTAACAAAAAGTGCTATTAGTGGATCATTCCGTGCTGAAAATTCCACGAATCGACAAACTCTTGCATGTCATTTCTGATTTGTTCGTGCCATTTTTCAAGCGGGAGTTTTCTTGTCTCCTCAAAGCTCATATCTAATGCGCTTGAAAATTCCCACGGATCGCAATCAATCATCTTTTTCACGTTAGGGTTTTTATCAAGTGCATCGCACACCATAGCGCGAAATAACAACCATTCGCCAGTTTCATTTAAATAAACGCTTCTCTCTTTTTCCATCGTGTTAGCTCCGTTTGCGTGCGCGACGTTCGGTTACAGAAGGGCAAATATCGCTGATCTTAACGTATCGCGTTTTCTGCTCCTCGCCTTCTTTAAGTTTGCGCATGACAAAAATCACGCTTCCCTTGTTGTTGCCCTGCACAGGCTCGCCAGTCAATCCAGACACAAAGGCGATTCTTCCGGTGCGGGAGTATTCTACTCCACCCTCTTCGTAAACCTCGCCAGTGATCCAGATGATTTCAGCCGCGTTTTTCTGCGCCTCATAAAACCATGCTGTAGAGTTGTCTGCTGGCAACAAAACATCAATTTGGTTGTTGTGCTCCATTTGCTCAATTGCTTTCTTGATAAATGGAGTTGGGTTGCTGTACGGCGGGTTAAGCCATACGTGCTTGTTGCTACCCCACCAACGCTTTAAGCAGTTTGTCTCCTTGCTATAGAACTTCTCGCAAACTGCGTTTTCCTGGCTTGCTGCCGCGTCGAGATCGTATTCACCAAATTCTGATTCCATCCACTCCACGATCTCTTGAGGCGTGCTCCACATATCGCGCACAACGTCCGGCGTGGTGCTTCCAGCGTATCGGTTGCCGCTTACCTTATAATATTGATTTGGCTTTACTGCCTGGTAATGGCCTCCAGTTGCAAGAGCATTCCCTATAAATGTTTCTCTCTCCAACTGCTCAAAGCTAACGAATGCGTCATGGGTGTCTTTATCTAAAATATCTTTAGCCATTTCATTTCTCCGCTATTAAAAGCTATCTCGTGTTATTGAATTATGGCGCAATCCATCGCGCCAGTTTTAACAAAAAGTGCTATTTAAGCATGTATTCAATAGCCAACTTAAACTGATTGAATCCGTAGGCTACCGCAGCGAATCCTCCTAAGCTGCGAACGCGACGCAAAAAAGCCTTTTGTTCATCGCTGACTGGTGATGCTTTCCCCTTGCCTGATTTATTCACTCGTTTGATCTCAATCGCTGCAAAGGGGTATTTTCCGTTTAAACCAATCAGGATGATGAAATCGCTTACTCCCTTAACCAAGCCGGACTGCTGATCAATCATCGCCGTTGCTTTAGACTTCTCATTCTCGTTTACCGTATGCCACGCCAGCAAATAAGGATGAGCATAAGTCAACCACTGAAAACTATCTATCTGGTGATTAACTTCCCTTCTCGTGTCGGTTGGATCCCTTTCGTAAAACTCAAGATAATCGCCTTTATCAGTTATAGCCATTAAACAAACTCCCGTTTTGCAATGTTATCCTCACCTTTGCCGTTTTTGCGATGCGTTACGCGTACAGGAGGCATGATGTGATGAGCGTATGACATTATTTTACGCGCATTTCTATAGCTCGCCACCATACCAGCAATCTTGCGATCCGGTATGTGCTGCAATGCTATTTTTCTCCATATCGTCCGGCAAATGTTGCTTTCTGACTCAGGGAAAAATCTTTCGTATGCCTTGAACGTGTCACCGTTGGCCTCAAGCTCATAGCAAAAAACAATTCCTTTCTGGTTTTTCGTCATATCAACGCGGAAAGATTTAACGTTGCACCAATCGTTTTTGGTGTAGTGCTTGCCGCTTAACTTCTCGTTAGGATCGACAAGAGAAATATCGCAACAACGGCATACTCTCGCCACTACGTCGTTTTTTGTTCCGCAACCGCGCTTGATTATCTTTTTCGTTCTCGGATCTACCTGGTCATCGCAAATTCTGTAAGTCCAAAAATGCTCGCATCTCTTCCCGTTATCGTCTACGTGCATACATCGGCGAGCGTAAAAGCTGTTTAGCGTTCCACATATCGGACAAGTCTTAGGCTCTTTCCCGTTTGTAAATCTCTTTTGGAATTGCGCTTGCTCAAGGATTGGATCGAAATACAAATCCCCTAACTCATCCATAGTGCCTGCAAAATCCAATACAAGATGATCTTTTTTCTTGAACCCCTGTTCAATGTGCCATTGCTTAAGCAGTCGCATACCGCGCCCCAAAAGCTGGATGAGCAATGTTAGAGATCCTATCTTTCTCAGTATTACCGAAGTATCCCAAAACGGAACGTTAACTCCAGTGGTAAGCGCCTGTACCTGGAAGATGTATTTTACTTTTCCCTCGTATGCCTCCCTCAGCCACTCTTTACGCTGATTGTCTCCAGTCTTGCCAGTTATGATCCTGTATTCAACGCCTGGCGGCAGTGCGGCGGCGGCCTCCTTGCAGTGTCTTTCCCCTGCGCATGTAACTAAAACTCCGTTCCTGTCTTTGCATATCTCATGGACTTTAGCCATGATTTTCTGTGTCATTGTTGCGTCTTGATGGATTTTTTCTTCCATCTTGCGCAATGTTTTAGCGTCAAAGTCTGAAACGCCATCCTCGCTACTGGCTTCGAACTCTGAAAGGTCATACCCCAGGTCGCCTACGTCGCCGAAATTTGTTGGCACTACCGAACCGAATTTGATTAAGTAGTTTGTGTCTATGTTAGTCACCTGCTCACGCCAGAATCCCTTTTTGTTCTTATCTTCAACCAGTATTGGAACCACGCCGCGAAACTCAGATCCAGTCATACCGAATATTCGCAATTCGTGCCCGTATGCCTCGCGACACCTGCGCATCATTTCCATGATTATTACGGTGTACTGTGTGCGCCCTGTTCCGAACATTGGATCGCCATTGGAATCAAATTGCTGTTCTTCTCCAATCAGTACAGGCAAATCCTTCTTAGTGGTCATCTGCTGGTAAGATTCATTATTTTCTATCGCATCAGCGAGATCCTCCCAATCCACCTGGTGACATTCATCAATACCGATAACGTGCGGAACATAATCACCTAACGACTTAAACAATCCGTTTACTACAGTGCCCTCAGAACCGACTACGATCGGAAAGTATGCGCTTTTTGTTTTCAGTCCGGCGCAATAGATTGAGTTTGGCACGCCAAGATTGCTGATCTCTTCCGAATCCTGATCAACAATTTCAGCCTGGCGAGCAAGGACCATCATTTTCAATCCCATTTTGCGGCATTGCGCAGCAACCATCGCAAACATCAAAGTTTTGCCAGCCGACACAGAAGCCTTAACGAAGAAAGGATGCTCATAGTTTTTCATGCGCTTTGCGATCTCGGCATACGCAACGCACTGATAAGGATAAGGCACTATATTGCCAACCGTGAATCGCTCTTGGATGCTTTTTATTACTGCCTCGCCTAACGCTGATATTTGTTTTTCGATATTTGGAATCATCTTAAACCTTTAAAAAATGCCATTTGGAGTATATAATAGACTCATTACAATAAACTGTTTTAACAAAAAATGCTATGAGGTGACTAGATGAAAGATGCACGAATTGCAGTGTCTACGGGTGAGATCGACAAGCGCACTATTAACGGTAACAACGGAACGCGAAGAGGTAAAGACAAAAAGCCACGAAAACACCGAACCGGATTTCTTATCCTGCGAGATGAGGTAAAAGCAAGCCTGAAATCTCGCCTTGACATTCTGATCGAGTATTACGGCGGTGTTCCTGCTATGGCTCGACGTCTGCGCGTATCTCAGCAAGTCGTTAACCAATGGCGAAAGCGTGGTATGATTTCAGCCGCTGGGGCACAAAAGGTGCATAACGACTACAAGTATAATGGATGCAAAGGATACCGCGCCTCGTTTTGCCGTCCAGATCTGCGGTTTGATTCTAACGGCAAGCCTCTTACTACCCGTTGCGACAAATACGAAATGTTGCGCGTAGTCAAAAATTCAGACTACGAACCAGGCGGAAGATTCTACAAAGGTGATAACAGCACGAATAGCTAATGATAAGGCCCAGCGAAATGATAATATTTGCTGGGCTTTTTTATTGAGGTTTGCCATGAATACTGAAAACTTTATGACCTATCAGAAAGAAGATGTTTTGCCATATATGAAGGGGTTATGGCGTGAAGCACTACAAAGCATTTGCGGACTGCATAGCGATGTTTTCAACAAAAAGCATCAGCCTTGCCCACACTGCGGCGGTAAGGATCGTTTTAGATGGACTGATAAGCTAAATGAAGATGGCGACGGCGGCGCGATCTGCAACGTGTGCGGTAACGACACGGGGATCGGTTGGTTAATGAAATTAACTGGCGAACCTTACAGCGAGGCCATCAACATTTTGGGTCGCTTCCTCGGAAAAGTGCCGCAGGATTACAGGATCAGAGCAAACAAACGCGCTTCGCGTTCTTCTGGTTACTCGTTCGGGAAACAGGCAAGTCATGAATGCTGCGAAAAAGTGATGGCAAAAACATTAAAATTCGATCGCACACCTTTAAGCGTTTATGAGGGGATATATCCGCCGGAAGGTTGTCATTATGATTGCGGCGTCAAGGATGGTCGATACATTCACGCGCTACCTTGTCACCTGGTGCATGATGACGGTCTGGATGATGAAATGTGTAACGTGCTTTTCATTGATGAGGATGGAAAGGATTGGTTTTTAGCTCGCGACTACACGCGCGGATCTGTTGTTAAAACAGGTAGCACGGATAAGACGATCTATTTGTGCCTTGATTGGGTTGATTCCCAGCATGTTCATTTATCAACTGGTCAAGAGGTGTGGGCTTGCTTTACTCCTTCAAATCTTGAAATGGTTGCGCATAGATATAAAGGAGAAAGAAGAATGCGCGTAGTCTGCCGGAAAGATGATCGTGATGTGATAATCGCGGCAGAGGAAAGAGGTCTTGACATAATGATGCCTGTTAACGATAATTTTAAACAGGGCGTAGAAAGAAAACTCTACAAGCCCGAATCACTGCTATAAAACTCCGCTAGTATTGCCCCGCTTATGCGGGGTTTTTTTTTGCACTTGAAAATGCTATTATCTGTATTGTCATTAGCAAAAAGTGCTATTTAGGAGGATTTTACAAATGGCAATTTACAGACAAGGCCAAGCGTCTATGGACGCGCAAGGTTATGTAACTGGTTACGATACAAAATGGCGTGAGCAATTAACCTTGATTCGCCCAGGTGCAACTATTTTCTTTCTTACTCAACCTTTGCAAGCTGCCGTGATCACAGAAGTAATTGGCGATACAAGCATTCGCGCAATTACTACTGGCGGCGCGGTAGTCCAGAAGACAAATTACCTGATCTTGCTTCATGACTCGTTAACGGTTGACGGGCTGGCGCAGGATGTAGCGGAAACACTGCGTTACTATCAAAGCAAAGAGGCTGTTATTGAGGAGGCAATAGAGTTTTTCAAGGATTTTGATATTGATGGCCTGAAACAGCTTGTAGAGCAGGTTAAACAGGGTGCTGAATCAGCAAAGCAAAGCGCGGCAGCTGCAAAAACAAGCGAAACAAATGCTGTTAATGCAAGAAATGACGCCGAGCAATTCAAGAATGCTGCAAAGGCCAGTCAAGATGCGTCGGCAAATTCTGCAACCGCTGCTAAGGGTAGCCAGGATGCGGCAAAGCAAAGCGAAAACAAAGCTAAGGAGTATGCTGATAGCATCCAGCCTGGAAACTTTCTTGTTAAGTCTCAAAACTTGGCTGATTTACAAGACAAAGGAAAGTCAAGGCAAAATTTATCATTAGATAGATTTGTTCAGTTGTCATCCAATGGCGAAACAAACATGAAAAGCGGAGATGGGACAAAACAATTATTTGTCAAGAATAATGGCGATTGGGGTGTATGGGATAACACGTCCAGAGGGATTGTTGCGCTATCAGTCGCTCAAGGTGGAACTGGAGGAAAAACCATTCCTGAAGCGCAAAGAAATCTGCTGATTCCTGATAGCGGCTTGGACCGTGTTTTAGTTCTTGAGGCTCCCGCTGGTGCGGAGGATAAAAAATATTATCCGATAATAATACATCAACCAGAAGGTTTTAGTGGCAACTTTCTAACAGAAGTAGAAATGACAACGCCATCAAGAATTGGATCAGAGGATCCAAATTGCAATACTCTTAGATTGTGGGTAAGGAGTGGTGGTTGGTCTGATAAAGGCAAGGTGGCCTTTGCTAACTTTTTTGCATATTCTGCATCTGAGGTTGCGATACTTTGCGTTAGGGGGTCATCTAAGGGGCAGATTGGTCACAATGCAATTTATGTTAGAGGCGATGGCTTCCCTGTTTACTTGAGAAAGACTCCAAGATCAAGCGTAACAGTTCCTACTTCTGACTGGTCGGAAAATCCTGGTGCTTCAGACAAGTGCGTTTACAAGTGGGGGATTGAGAATGCCGATGATGGTATTGGTGATGAGTATGGATGTGGAAACCAATTGAATTTTTCAAGCGGTTTAAATGGATTCTATTGCAATGATTTTTTTAGAGATGGAAATGGGAATCCTTACTTAAAGCAAGCCATGAATTATGCCGGAACTATAGATATGACGATTGGCTCTCTAAAGCTAAATGGCAGCTTTGAGTCAACTAAAACAATCAAGTCAAATCTTGGTTTTGTTGCGGAGGGTATAAATGCAGATGGTTTTACCTATAGGTCTTCTTTTCGTGATGGCAGTATTTTAAGAAACGCTGAGTTTCGCGCGGCCTCATCGGGTGGTGAGATTGTGATAAGAGATCCAAGTGGTGGATCAGATCATAAGTTTTTCGGATTTGGTTATGATGGATCTTTATCATTAAGTGGAGCTATAAGGCCTGGAAGTCCAATTGATATTTCTTATGGCGGCACTGGTGCTAAAGATGCAAACGGAATACGAAACAATATCGGACTTAGTGATAGACATTCACCTACATTTTTGGGCTTGACAATCAAAGATGGCTGGCCTTCGGTTGTGCTTAATTCAACATCAGTTGATTCAACATATATTGGTCGAAGAATATATGCAGAGAATAACAAAGGAAATGCTCTAAATATATTTTTTGCGCAAGAGGGATCGCAAACAGATCGCAGAACCATTTTTATTGAAAAGCCAACTACAACAGAATCAAGGTATGTTGCTTTCGACGGTGGTCTTGCTTTGGGTGGTACGTCTTATCCAAATTACACTGGTGCTACCATGAATGAGGCTCATCAAGGGTGGCGAAATTGGGGTGGCGCTGGAACAGGAACACCTCAAAGCGGGAATGTATACGGATCACTTTTCACTCAGTGTACGCAAGGATTATTAGCAGGTCGATCTAATAATACTGGCACGAATGGCAGATGGTATCAGCAAAGATTTTATGATACCTCAAATAGGATCTATTCACGCGTGCAAACAAATGCGGCATCATGGGGTGGATGGGTGCAACTTACAACAAGCGCGGCGTCTGACGAACGATTAAAGGATGTGATTGGGGATATGAATGTCGAGTGTGCGCTTGATAACATCAACAGAATGGAGTTTAAACTATTTAAGTTTAAAGAGGAGCACACAACAAAGAAAAATATTGGCGCAACTCGTCGCGGCGTTATTTCCCAGCAAATAAGGACGATCGACAAGGAATACACAAAAGACGTTGGAGGATTCTGGCATCTTGATCAAACACCAATGCTATTAGATGGTTTGGCTGCAATAAAAGCGCTTCGCGCTCGTGATGTTGATAACAAAGAAAGAATATCAAAACTTGAAAAGGAGGTTGCAGAGTTAAAAGAGTTGCTGTCAAAGCTAATCAACAATCCCACTACTCTTAACTAAAAAAATGCCCCGCACATGCGGGGCTTTTTGTTATCAGAATGGTATATCGTCGTCAAAGTCAATCGGAGGCTGATTGCTTTGTTGCGGCTGCTGTTGAGTATTTTGTTGCTGTTGCTGTTGTGGTTGCCCCCAGCCTCCTTGCGTTCGCTGCTGATATTGTTGCTGGCTTTCCCCACGCTGGCTAAATAGCAAGTTTGCAAATCCGCCAGGCTGCACGGTGCTGTAAATCTTTCCGTTGTATTCTCGCGTTTCAACTCGCAAGGTATCGCAGGAAACAGAAATAACCTTGCCAACCTGGAACGCCTCAGCATACCAACCATTCAGGCCGTCTGTTTTCGCGTTAAAGAAAAATACATAGTTTGTATACTGCCAATTGCCTTCACGGTCTTTATATCGTTCGGAAAGCTCAACAACATATAGCGTGCTGCCGTTAGGCATTTGCTTTACTTTTGGCTCTTTTCGGATCTCACCTGTAATAACGTGCATTTTGTTTTCTCCTATGACAAAAGGGGCGCAAGCGCCCCGTTTATTATTCAAAATCAGTGATACTTTGTGATTTTACTTTCTCGCTATTTGGAGTGTCAACGGCATCACTTGCAAGGTTTTCTTTAGGCTTTGCCGGATTAAATCCGCGCGCGCCGCCTATCTCAATTTCAGCCTTGCGCTTCTCGTAGTGATCGCGGATTACTTGCTTGCTTGCCGCGTCGCTTGACTTCCACGCGTTTTTAAGGACTTCTTGCAATTCTCCTACGCTTTCGCATTTTTCAATGTCGCGCTTCCAGTCGTTTACCGTCTTGATAGCGATTTGTGCGTCATCGTCCGCCTGGCTTAATCCGAAGGCCGCAGCCGCAGAATAACGACGTCCATATGTGAAAGCAGAACCTACACCTTGAGGATCGTTTTTAACGATCGGAATGTCAAAGTAGAATTTTACCCACTGACCCGAAACGTGCATGACGGTAGTTTCAACTCGCAATGTGCTTACATCAATTCTTTCGCCGTCCTGCATGATCATAAGCTCATTATCCATCAATGCTGGGGTAATGGCATCCAGGACTGAATCAAGCGTAGCGTAACGGTTTTTAAGATGGCTGTTTTGGCGATCCTTTTTAACCTTTACAAACAGGCTGCGCGCTTTGTGCAATGCTGGCAAAACCTTATCAAACTGATCGGATAATTTCATTTTTTCATTCTCCCGTTATCTGGTTGGCGAATTATATCACCAACCATTATAAAAGTTTAGCTATTTATTTAGTTTGTCATAGATACTGCCTGAATTGAGCACGAACCCAATCAGGAGTATCAAGATCAATTTCTGGTTGTCCGTTTGCATACGAAGGCCATTCATCTAACTGCTGGCAAACGTTGAACTTGTTGATCACGCTCATGTACTGGATACGCCCGATCTTCAATTGCTCAATGTTCATGCGGAATGCGAGCGGCAAGTAAGGCTCTTTCTTCTCTTGAGCAAGCAATCTCACAATTACTGGCCTTTCCTCGTCTGGATACGCCTTTTTGAATAAATCATGCTGCAAAGCCATTTTGAGATAATATCCGTGATTGTAAGCCAGGCGCTGGAAGTCAACAGGATTTGCGCTAACCGTTGTTTTATAGTCAGTGATAATCACAGCTTCTGGATAGATGACTTCTTCATAAATCGGTCGGCCTTTTTCGTCGTAACCGTTAATGATTGTGGCCTTTACATCCTTGTTTACGTCAACGTGATCAAGACGCACTTTAACTTTTACGCCATTGATGATCCCGAATATTGACATTTCACGCTGCGCGGTTGGGCTATTCATGCAAGCGTTATGCTCAGGTATTGCCTCAAGTACGCGCCGCATCGCTACACAGGCATCATAATCTTTCGCGTCGATTAACTGCACGCCGTCCGCTGCGGCCTGGCATTCTGCCATCATTTCGATAAGCCACCATACATTGAGATCCTCACCGCACTTGTACAGCATTTCCAGCAATTCTGGATATTGCTTACCCGTCGTGCCTTTCAGGCCAAAAGATTTCAGCTTTGAAGCCAACGCCGTTTGGCTTGTTATCAGATCCTTAAAGTCATCCTGCGACGGTGCGCGGCGATATGTTTTTTCGAATAACTCCTTGCTTTCAAAATTGGTATGCGACTGCGTACCGAAAACAAGTGCTTTGGTTTCCTGGCGAGGCTTGTACTTCCAGTACGCCGGGCAAGTGCTGTAAATCTCCGCCAGGCTGGAACCGCTGACATATTCAGCCGTCCATGCGTTAGGATCATGATAAAGCTCGTTGCTCATTTCTTCGCTAGTGTAGGCGTTAAAATCACTCATCTTTAATGCTCCTATTTGCTTTGTGTGTGCATTGTAGCCATTTGGTTGATTTAGTCAATAGTTGTTTTGTTTTTTCTGTTTTCTAAACGTTCTCAGATGGCAAGAAAACAAATCTGACACGTAAGTTAATGATTAATATGTGTTATTTTTCTTGTTCCCTTGTTCTCTCAGATACGCCGGATTATATACATACACATGAATGATGGCGCATACAGATACTCAGAAAGAAAAATCACCACAAACAACCAAAACCACAAGAAACACAGATAACAAGAAAAAACAAATACACATACATAAATAAATAAACTATTGATTTTATATGTATATATCTATTTTATTGATTATTTATTGTTCTTATGTTGTCTAAAATTTGCGCTAAATTTACGCCGTCTTAAATCCAATAACACCGGAAAACAAAAAATAACAAGTAGCACTTTTTGCTAAACGCGCGCCTTAAAATCGTGTATAGTTGAATCAACAACAACAAAGGAGATGAAAAGATGAAAAAGTTAATTGCCGTTTTAATCGCAGCCGTTGCGCTGACTGGTTGCGCAAATATGCCTAAACGTGAATGCACGGCCATTTATGAAAATAGCGGAATGCAGTATTCAGTTGCTATCTTTGGAGCAAAACGAGTTGGCGATCGCACTCTTGTTAAGGCTGGCTATCCATTTAATTTTAAGTGGGTAAGCATTGATAACTTTAAAAACGCTGATTGCAGTCTGTAAATAAAAACAAAGGGGCAAAAGCCCCTTTTTTAATTAGTCGTAAATATCAGTCTTTATTGCAATTATTGAATTTCCGTTGTTTGTTATAGATCCTGTTCCTGGAGTTGTCCTTGCCGCACTTATCCTTGTACTTGAACCATTATACCTGCACGATGTGTATATGTCAGACGCGCCCATACCTATAACCGCACCAAGCCTTGATGGGCAAACAGCATAAGAACCAGATAATGTCTGATCTATATTAGTTCCACCCGAAGATCCAGGAGTACCAATTGTTACAAGGTCTGTTAGCACCCTGCTTTCATTAGTTAAAACCAACTTTCCGCTTTCATCCCATATTGCCATACCATATTTGGGTAGAGTTTGAGGGAAGATAGCAAATATATAAACAGTCATTGTAAATGATTGCCCGTATGGATTGCCTCCGTTTACATAAATGTTGCCACCGTTCCTGTAAGCTATTAATGCGGTTGGCTGCTGTGTGTTTGTTGTTTTTATAAATGCCATACATGGATAAGATTGATTTAATGGTATATTTGCGCTTGCGCTATGATAGGCAGAAGTGCCAGAAGATGAATAAGTGTACTTGCCATATAAGCAAAATGGCGTTGATTTTGGTGTGATAAATGGATTCCCATTTGATAAAGATAACATTGCTCCATATTCAGCCATTTTAAGCCCTCTCAAGAAAAACAACTAACTCGCACTTTGAAGAAGAATACCTATTTGGACCAACTGACGATGTAGGACTAATTCTTATTGTATTTCCAGATGCCACTATTTCCCTTCCAACTCCTCTAGCGCCTTCATCAAGTGAAACAACATACCCAACCTTAAAACCACTTGGAATGTTAAAACTCCACGATCCGCTTGTCTGACCAGCGGAAAGACTGATAACACCAACAACGGAAACCGGCTTAATGCCGTAGTTATTATATTTTCCGTTTGCATCCCAAGTTGAGATACCATATTCAGCCATTATTAAACCTCCATAAATGCGGGGCAAGCGCCCCGCTTTGATTTTACCACGTACCAGTAAGCCTACCAATCTGAACACGCAAGCGCCCGTTTGCGTCCCGTACACTTATCGTTTCGTTGGTCAACTTCATGGCCCCTTCTCCAGATGTAGAACCATAGTTCTCAAATCTGCCGTTTTTATCCAGCCTCCACCCCTGCTGATTAGCAACAAAGTTATTCGACTGAATATAATTACCAATCATGGCATTTGTGATGGAACCGTTTTTCACTAGCAGGCTGTTAATGAAAACCTGGTTGTTTTCAACAACGAAAGGCAAAGTAAACGTACCTCCAGTAGAGCTAGTCATGATCGCGAACCTGTTAGCATCGAACAAGATTTGCGAGATCAGGCCTTGAGAAGATTGCGACAACTGCATGATCATGCCTGCGCTGTACTTCTGCCCCTTGTAAGTAAGGCCCAATTTCATAGCGTACTTAGCGCCAACCGAATCAACGTTAGCCCACGAATCAAGTTTTTCGGCTAGTGCTGATTCAACGTCTCCGAATTTGGCTGTTAAAGCCTGGTCAGCCTGAACCCTTGCCTCTGTCTCATTAGCGATAGCCTGTCTTACTTCTGATATGTTCGCCTCAACATCAACCTTGATTGCATCGTTAAGGTCATTAATCTCTTTCGAAAACTTAGCGTCAAGCTGCTGAACGGCTTGCGCACGCGCTTCTGATTCATTGGTAATGGTTTGCCTTACCTCGCCAATGCTTGCATCCGTATCTCGTTTTACGCCGTCTATTTCCTTCGTAAATTTAGAATCAAGTTGCTGCACTTGAGTAGCTCGCGTCTCTGATTCGTTGGCAATCGCTTCCTGAACGGTTTTGATACTTGAAACTATATCTTCATCAATTGACGCCTTTAACTCTTCGATTTGAGTTACTCGCGCCTCCGTTTCGGTAGCAATAAGCTCCAGTGCATGACCATATTCAGCCTTACGCTTTCCGTTTTGTACTCGCGTCCACTTCACATCAGCATCGTTTGCCAATGCGTTCTGGATGATTGATTGCGCCTGGTCTTTGATTTTGTTTGCACTGTCTATGGCGTTCTCTTTGATTTCTTGACCCGCTTCGGTATCAAAAATCTTGTCCAGAATGTCGCCTAAAACAGAGTCAACATCATCTGACGCCATGCCACGAACAAAGTCAGTCCAGCCGGAAACGTTGCCTATTCTGTCAACGCTGCGGATTCTATACCATACAACTTGCCCCGCTGGTAACGTGCTATGCCAATACTCATATTGAGGATACGGGATCAGCGTAAGCAAACTTGAGTTTTCCACCGTTCCATCTGGCGATTGGTGAAGCTCTATGTAAGCCGTATCTCCTGACCCTTCCGGCATACCCCATTTGACACGAATGCCAAAAACTTCATTATCAGAAGCTGTAAGATTAATCGGCGCTCCTGGCTCGCCAACTTTACCTGTCAGGGTTGCGGTTGCAATCTTTGACCACGGGGAAGTGTTACCGCTTGCAGAAACAGATCTAACCCTTACTTGGTAGTTACCAGAATAAATTCCTTCTACCTCTATCTCTTTGTTAGCTGTCTGCGGCGTATTCAGCCAGTTGCCATCACCTTTTCGCCATTGCATTTCATACAGTGACGCATAAGGCACTTTTTCCCACGACACAACCATAGTTTCAACGCTGACGCCCTGCACGACGCGAGAATAAGATGAGATCTGCACGTTCTCAGGCGCTGCCATCACGTCAGGCTGAACAATTGAAGTTGGCCTGTCATCAATGTTTACTCCATAATCAATCTCGTCGTATTTGTTCGGATCGTACTCTACAGCCGTGATTGAATAGGTAAACTCGTTTTCATCATCACCCTTGCTGATAGTTGTCACAACGTATTGCTGCAACGCAAGGTCAGTACGGTCAATCGCAAAAACAGTATCAGGCTTAACATCAAAACCAAAGCCAATATTTAACTCAATGGTTTTTCCGTCTGCGCTCACCTTTGAGATCGTTCGCTTAACTGGCTTGCCGTCCGGCTTATTGATGATAATAAAATCACCAGGACGCGCATCAACTTTAAACGGAACGAAAACTTGCAAGCCTGAAACTTCCATTACTCGGCCCGAAAGATTTAACGTTAGATTGCTGCTCTGAAAATTATCAGCGATAGCAATCACATCACCTATGGATGGAATCATCCCCTCTAGTCCGGTAGCAAAGTTTACAGTAGTGCTTCTAAGGTTTGTTTTCAAAACCCACCGACCGCGACGATTCGCTTCGCTCCTGCGTGTACACCCGATCGCCGTAATGCTTGTTGGGTTGTATCCAAATCGTAATGCCGCCTCAGTATCAAAAACCCCCTCTACGTCCTGCTGATACATGTTTTGTTCGTCGTCAAACGTCACGTTACACTGCGTGTACATGCTTTTTTCGCTTGCGGTTGTGTACTGAAAATCACCGTTGATGACGTTTTCATTAGTAAACACGTATGATGGATCTCGCGGTTTATCAATCACGATTGATAAGCTCTCGCCATTCCAAAAGCTCATTCCGCGAAAGATTGAGCAAATATCACGGATTAGCTGATAAGCCTCAATTTGATTCTGGATCACCACATCGCATAGGTAGCGAGGCTCTGTTCCGCCCTTTCCGTCTGGAACTTTCTGATCACAGTAAACTCCTGCCTCGTATAAGCTCCACTTGTCGATCTGTATTCCTAGCTCTCGCTGGTCAAGGCCATAACGCTGATTCGTTACCAGGTCATAAAGAACCCAAGCAGGATTATTTGACCACGCTTTCTTGAATGTTCCATCCCATGACCCGTGATATTCTCTTGATATTGGATCGTAGTTGCTTGGCACATTAATAATCTTCCATTTCTTTTTTATAGAAATGTTAGGAATTTGCGTAGGAAACAATTCGCTGTCAAATTCTACGAATACAAGCCCAGTCAGAGGATAACGGAATTTTGCATCTACCACCTCAGCGTAACTTTGCAGCTTGATTTTATCAGTCACCTTTGAAGATGTGCTGTCTGGCGTAACTCGTCGAACGCGGAACAATACGCGATCATTGAACTTCGGCAAGTCGATACGGCGACTGCGGTCGTAACCTGTTCTCGTTTTACCGTTAATGGTGTCCAGCAAAACTTCTTTGTAAGATTCGCCATCAACCGCCATATCAACGGCATATGTGACACTAACACCTACCAGATCGCCGTTATCCTCCTGCTTTATGCCAGTTGGCATCAGAATCTTGATTCTGATTGCAGAAAGATTTTTGTTTGTTACAGAGATAATATAGGGATTGTCTGTTGTAATATCTCGCGAAACTGTCACCTCGCTTGATGTGTCAGTAAACCCCTGGATGTAATCTTGCGTCTGTGTGCCTGGCCTATATTCAGCCGTTACACCCTCATAGTTAACAGTGCCATCGCTGGCAATAACAGGAACATCATCAAGATAAAGATCACGCAACGTGAAATCTGGATCGCACTCGCCATCAGATACAGCCAGCAAAACTTTAATCTTGTTTATCGAGATCAGGTTATCTTCCATCTCTTTTGGCACGTATGGCTTTTTGCTTCCGCCCTTACTGCCGCTTATCATATATTTAGCCATGACTTTTAACCCTTTGTGCTGTTTCTTGGTTTGCACATTATAAAGGCACAAAAAAACCAGCGCAATGCTGGTTAAATCTACTTTCCGTGGTTTATGTGGAATTTGTTTAAAACTTCAATCTCTATCCTCTTTTCTGCCGCACCCTGAAATGAATCAAAGTAAAATTCATGCCTAACACCATCAATCTTTGCTCTTGCAATCCATTTTCCGCGACTAAAGTTTACCCCAGTAATTCCCGTCTTGCTGTTCCTGTAAAGCGACTTATTGTAAAGCGAAAATCCGTTTTCGCTTTAACATATTGTGCTATTTATGCTTTGTCCTCTGCGTAGCTGCCAGCCGACCAGATCGCGCCGCCGACTGTCCTATATCCATATGGCAACGGAACCGGATAACCTGCCGCCGTGGTATTTACTGCACCGCCGAAAGCGTAAGAAGGCTTGTTTTCCGCTGATTGGCTTTGCAGTTTCATTCCGCCCTGCTGCGGCGAGATCATTTGCATGACACCGCCAAGCGCGATAGCACCACCCATCATAAATGCGGAAGATGCAAAAGCGCCCATAGCCGCCAGGCTTGCACCGCCAGTAATGAACGCAGTAGCCATAATTACAGCACCAAAAACAACATTGAACAGGCCGCCGGACTTAGAACCAGTTGGAACAGGAACTATTCGAACCTCTCGCGCGCACTTCCATGATTTTTCGTCATGCTGACCAACGTTTTTTCCATCAACGAATACAGCATACTTCATTCGCGATCCTACTTCGCTTTGCATGTAGTCTTTGAATCCTTCAACCTGGGAAGATAACGCGCGTATTGCTTCGGGGTATGAGTCAACCGCCATTTTGTGAAAGACGCCAAATCTACGCCCCAGGGAACCAGATAGCTTAATTACTTTCAATGTCATATTTCAGATCCTTATGTCGACAAATTTTTACAGTGTGCTCCTGATACCATCCAGAATACAAGTCGATGCGAGATAGCTTTCCAAACGCATGATGTAATAGCTGATTGTTACCCAAATAAATCCCCGCATGATTCCAGACTGGCGATGATAGCTGCATAATCACCATATCACCAGGTTTTGGAGGCTCGTTAGTTTCAACAAATCCCTCTTTCAAATAATTATCCTGGTAAAGATTTTCACCATATTCTGACTTCCACCACTCGTAAGGCTTTCGGAAGTCATTCAATACTACTCCGTGCTGTTTATGCCATGCCATGATAAGACCCCAGCAATCGAACGACCCCAGCGACCACGGGCGACCGATAAGCGGCCTCTCCTGCGGCTCGACAATTCTCATATCACCTTCTGGCCATGACACTATAATCCACGACACACCCATTTCATCGCACATACATGAGTCGTGCGCGCTCGGTATCGTGCTAGCACCATCCCCGCAATGGGAATGCACCACCGCGATTAATTCGCCTTTGTCGAGCGATTCAGTGTATTCTACGGCGTCCATTTCAAAATGATTTTCTGGATCGTCATGCACGTTGGTTATGCGGTGATATTTCTGTACCCGTGACTTTTGAGTTATGACGCCGCAAGCCTCTTTAGGGTATTCCTCTTTAACGTGCTGCATTATTTCAAGTTTAATTTTTGCACTAATCATTATTGATTCCTCCGTAGCAGTGACGCAACCGCGCAACCGCCGAAATCCAATTCGTTTTTCTGACCGAATCTCAATTTGCAAGCCGTTACAGTTCCGGCGCAATAGTCTTTTGATGGATCTGTTACTGGCTTATTGTCTTTATCGAACATTGCCGATCCGTTATAAGAGCAACCCTTTCCGCTCCTGTACCATCCCCTTTGCGCCCAATAGCAAACGCTTTGAGTGATGCGCGGCGGTATCATGATTCCATCCATATCGTAAGGCGATGTCAGATCAAATTTCGCCACCTCTCTATTATACTGGCTTGGGCGCTCAATGTAATAAACCAATTTTCTGTAAGCGCCATCTTTGATTGCCCCGCCTTCTCCGATAAATTCCTTTGCCGTGATCCAGAAAGTCACTTTTGCTTGCATCATGCCATTGTAATTTCTGATCATTGCGCTAACCCTGCTGTCAAGGTTTGACACCATAAGCTGAGGCTTATCTGCCCTGCCGTTACTTGTGAAGTTAATCCCGCTCACACCGAAAGGCCGCGCTCCGTAAACCTCACCCTGGAAAATAATATCTTTCGGCGGCAAGATTCCAGTTTGCTGCGCTTGCATTAATTCTTCGGCAGTATAAGAGATGTTTTCATTGTGAAATCGGTAAATATTTGCTCCGAACTTCGTCCCGTCAATCTCTACAAGCGTTATAATTTCGCCTGGGTACAAACTTTGTAGGCAGTTCTCAAATTCAACTCTACCTGATTCTTTATTAGCCATTTTCTACCTCCTTTTTGCTCATTGTAACATCAAGAAAAAAGCCGCACAAAGGCGGCTTTAAAATTACTGCATTGATGTAAATTGTTCCGTAAAAGTGGCTTTTACTTCCTGAACGGTTGGCGACAATGGGGTAAGTCCGACGCTACCGCTTTTCACCCTAAACAATCCAGGGCTTCCATCTGGCATGATCCACAAGAAAGGTTTTAGCCTGTGCTCATTCAGGAACTTGACAACATCTCTGTAATCAAGCCCAGCGTAAACAATGCTAAACTCTCGCCGGATTGTGTTAAAACCTCCAGATGCTACCTGTGTGTATCCGTTACCGAATGCAATCTCTCGATCGTTATTCGATGACGTCATTGCCCCGCCGCCGTTCTGAACCTGCGTACACCACTTAAACTGATCCAGCTTCATTATCAACCTCGCTTGCTCATAACAAATTCGTAAACCTCCCCGCCCTGCATACAGGAACGTTTAATCATATCAGTAAAGATCATCTTAACACCAGTTTCGATACCCTTCGGATCGTTGCCGTTATTGATGCTAACATCAATCCCACCGATGTTAAATTGAGGTGCTCCACCAGTGACAGCTCCACCGCCAGTATAGCCGGAACTACCAACCGCGCCGCCGTTAGCATAGCCTCGCATCATGCGGTACAAGTTGCCTACCCCTATACGCTGCGTCGCCTCCTTCGTCATGACAAATTCACCCTTATGGACAATTCCGGCTGGCTCATACTTCCCACCGTCGCCAGTGTATCCACCGCCAGCAAATCCGCCAATATTCTTAAGCAAGCTCCCCATCGTCCAGGTTTGACCACCCATCAGGCCAGATAATGCATTAAAGACAACCATTTTCGTGATCATCTGGATAATCATTTTGATGATAGCCGTCGAGAAGTCTTTAAAGTTTGCCTTGCCAGTAGCGATAAAATTCGCTAATTGGTTTGTAAGGCCGTTTAACGCCTCGCTTGCGATCTGCTGAACATTGCCATAGGCATTGTTTGCATCTTCCGCGAATAGCTCCCATGCGTTTTTTGCTCCTGCCAACCAGTTGCCTTGAACCTCATCCTGTGTCTGATAATACTGCTTAAGTTTCGCCTCCATTTGCTGAAAAACTTCATCGCTAACGCTTCCTCCTTGCGCCTCGTAGTCGGTGCGCAGCTTGCGCAACTCTAGCTCACGCTCGATCTGCTTTTCAGTGTAGCCAAGTTGCTTAAGGCCAAGCACATCAATAGCCGCCTGCGTTTCACGGATAAACTTAATGCTATCTTGCTCCAGCTTGTTTTTGCGCTCCTGCAAAACAATCTGATCCCCTAGCTCCGCTTTTTGCCTTGCCATTTCAAGAACGGCTTTTTGCTCGTTTAGTAGCGCCTGTTCCGCTCCGGTCAATTTACGCTTGCTCTGCGCATCCTCCAGGATCTCGATCTGCTTTTCGATGCTCCATAAAGATTTACGCTGGCGAGAAATAACATCATTAACAGTGCGATGCTCTTTAAGCGTTTCCAGTTGCGCTTTTAAAACGTACAACTCTTTATCAAGCTGCTCAGTTGGGCCGCGAACTATTCCGCCTTTAGCCTCTTTCTTTTTCTGCTCCTGCTTCTTGATCTCCTCAAGCTCTTTGCGCCTGAACTCCACGTTTTCAGCAGCACGCTTTTTCAGTTCTTCATCAGCCGAACGCGCCACGCCCTTCTGATCCTCAATGGCTTTGTTTAAAGCCTCCTGTGCTGCTCTCACTCTGTTCAAGGCCAGGTTTTCTTTGTCGATTCGCTCCGCTCGTTCAGCCATGTCCTTATTAGCATCTTTTACGACCTTTCCAATGTCTTCATAAGTGTTAAGTGCAAACTTAAGCATAGGATTAACATAGCCAAGCTCTTTACCTAACAGGCCGCCGGACGGGGAAGCGTAATCACGCTTCGCTTTCAAAACTTCATACCACGACTCGCCCAACTCAAGGACTTTGTTTTTGTGGTTTGCAATTTCGTTATTCAAGCTGACAAAGCTAGACGCGCCCTTGTACTCGTTGACTTTCTTTTTTGCGTCATCATAAGTCATGCCAACGTCAACCAGTTTTTTAATCGCCTCGCTCGCGCCGTCTTTCGTGGTGATGTAAGCCTTTGCCAGATCTTCGGCGCTTTCGCCTGTCTTGTCGGAAAGCTCTTGGATTCCGGTAGCAATCTTTTCGGCAAAATCACCAGTCAAGCCAGTTGTTTCCTGAACGGTTTTTTTAATTGCCTCAAACTCTGTCTGTGTTTTGTAGGCATTATATGCAGCAATTGCCAGCGTGCCGGAAAGCAAGCCAAACGCAACGTTTACCGGATTAAGGAAAGATAGCAACGCTTTTAAAGCATTGGATGCGCCACCAAAAGAATCCTTAATCTGTCCGCCCTGCTGGATTGCAACCAGCCAAACAGGCATACCAGAAGCAAGTGAAGTCACCACGTCTGTGATCTGCATTGGCAATAGCTTCATTGCTTGATTGTATTGGCCTGTAGAAATCCCAAGTTTTTGGATCTGCTTTTCCTGCTCTTTCAGTCTTGCGATGTAAGGTGCTGCCTCCTGGCTAACTCCAAGCTGTGCCGCTTTCATTTCCAGCAATTCAGACTTGCTTTTTCCGGCTGCTTCTTCCTGCTCACGCAAAGCCTGGATGAATTTTTTAGCCTCTTCCGCTGCACGCGCTTTGTTCTTTGATTCCTCAAGCGCCGCGCGGCCTTCCTCTGTCATCGCTTTTTTGGTTGCGATCAGCTTGTTTTGCTGTGTCTCAAGAATTGCCCCAAGCTCAAAAAAAGTCTCATCAGGAACAATGCCCTTTTTCCATAGCGCATCAAGCTGTGTCGCTGCCTTTCGCAGCTTATCCATCTTTGACGCGGTGGGATCAATTGACTCCTGGATTTTCTTAAATTCTGCTTTCTGGCGCGCCAATTCTTCGGCAAACTGTTTAGCTTGCTGTCGCGCCACAACCTCAGAATCAACAAATTCATTAACGCTTTTTTTTGCGTCGTCGTTTGCCTTCTTGAATTGCTGCAATGATTTAACAGCATTATTGACCTGCGACACGTCAACGCCTAGCGTTAGGCCAGCGTATTTCTCAGCCATTTTAAAACCTCCAGATATTAAAAAAGCGCCTTGCGGCGCTTATGTTTTGTTTGAATGAATCATTTCTAGCGCCTTTTGTTCCATGATGCGCAAATCATTTAGCGCCATCTCCCGATCCTCAATCTTGTAAATGTCAAAAAGCATAGGCAAAACGTTATAGTCGAACCCATACACACTGCCGCTAGTCGATCTCCATTGCGTCTGCATAGCGCAAAACAGATCCCAAGATTGAAACATTGATTCATCAAAAATTACCTCCGGCGGCTCCTCCCCTTCGTAGTCTGAACGGGATAGGCCGACGGCCTCTAATTGTGCGTCAGTTGGCGGTTTGAGGTAAAACAGGTAAACCGCCCGCTTTAGTTTTTTACCCGCTGCCCCGCAAGCGCTTTCATATAATGACCAGTCAGCGATAATGACGCAGACGGGTAATAATCCAGCAATTTAGCAACGTTTTCCTCGTTAAATTCATCTTCCAGATCCCAACCAGAAGCAAGGAAGGTGATCATTTCTACGTCGCTCATCGGCTTTTCTGCCGTGTATCGTTCGTGAATCTCGCTTGCCTTCTTGTGGCGTACTGTGAAAACAATAACTTGCTCATCACCATTTGGAAGCACGAAAGAAACAGGTAGCTTAAAATCAGGCAGCGGGCCTAGCGTTAGTTTCATCTTTGCCATCTCAAGATCTCCTTATAGCACTTTTTGTTAAAAGTGGAATTGATTTATTTGATAGATTGATTTTACAGGAATGAAAAAAGGGGCGCAACGCCCCTTGTTTTAATTGATGTCGGAAGATAAGAACGTAAATCGACCTTTCAGAGATACGGAGAGGGAAACAGTTTCTATTTCGTTCATGGTGGTTTGCGGAATGTCATTAAAGGACAATACGCCAGCCCAGCAACGCATCTCTTTAGCTTTCGGAACGTACATACGCAAAGCGGTTACGTCGCCGGATTCCTCAGCCTCGCGCAAGATCGGATAAATCGGATTATCATATTCATGCGCGAAAGTGTAGGTAAGAGAAACGGCGCTCTTATAGGTCGGTAACTGCTGCTCCTGGTCATCAGCCAAACACTGATAAGTGTAATACTGTTGCTCGCCGCCGTCCTGCGCAAGATCCTGTACGCAAGGAATCTCTACCCAAGATTTTACTTCTCGGAAAGTTGCGGTATTAGAACCAGCCGGAAAAACATTGGTGTCTTTCGTGCTTACACCCTCAAGAGTAACGCTTGCATCATCTGATACCTCCTTAACTCGAAGCACGCGACTAACAAGTTTGCCCCAGGAAGATGTTTCAATAAGAACATAAGCGCCTTTTTTGATGCTTTGAGTGTTTGCAGTCGTAAAAACAGGATCATCAGCATTTGAAATAGCCGTAGCCTGAATCGGATCACCCATATTAACGCCGATGAAAATTTGAGAACCATTAGGCAAGTGCATGATTATTCCTCCTTTGTATCAAGCCTAACACTGAAACGGATCGGCAAGAACCAACCTGTTTCACTTTTTAGTAATGCGTGGACGTTTGCCCCCTCGCTAATATAGCCAGTTTCAATCATTCTACCATCATAGAAAAATCTCGCAATCTCTTTAGCCAGCAAACGCGCTTTATCAGTGCCGCCGCCAGGAGGAATGACAATTCCAACCTGAACCAAACCGATATAAGAAACACATTTTCTATCAAGAGATATGCGATCCGTGTCCGCTTCCATGTAGTCAAATTTTAACCACATTGAACCATCGCCAGGCGGCACAAAATCAACGTTTTCATAGGAGATCTTGAATCTTGATTCATATTCCGACGCCAGCGCCTTTCTTGCCGCCAACATTAAATCATAGTGCATTTTTTGCCCTCGAATCCTTTATTGCCTTAGCCATATAAGATCGCAGCTTTACCGCCACGATTCCAAGTACGCCGGACGGCGCTTGTTTTGAATGCCCGTATTCAAGCGCGTTGGCGTAAATGAGCATGTTTGAAAAATAGATTGACCGCACCGCGCCACCGCCACGCATGATTGCATATATTGCTCGCTTGCCTTCTGCAATGGTTTTACTACCATCGCGATCGTATTGGTTGAGCGCATATAGAGGCGGCTTGTTTGCTGTTATCTGCCAGTTAGCTTTATATCGGCCCGTATCAACTGGCGAGCGCTTTACAAGATCCTCGTGGACGTTTGTCGCGAACATTTCAACGCAATCAACAAGGCCGCTGCTTACTGAATCAATCCACCTGCTTATATCACCGTGAAATTCTCTGATCTTATAATTATCAGCCATGCACAGCAATCCTCCTTAATATCGGACGATAAGCTGCCGTGATGTTAGTCTGCCTGACTGGTCTTGCTTCAACGACAACATAACGTTCGCCATCAATTTCAATCTGATAACCATTTTTGATCTCAGTTTCATTGGTGAATATCCCCAACTTGTCGGTTACTCGGATTGTTTCACCGTCAACCTCTCTAGTTCTAGGGGATCTAACAAGCCCCTTTATCATCACTGAAATCTCCGGCTTGGTAACTTCCTCTCCGCCGATAATCTCAACTCCGCCCTGCTGCGTGATGCACTTAAACATACCGTTAGCGTCGCTGAAAAAGTTAATCCCAGCCGTAGCCATTCTTGCAATCTCATTGTAGTTCATCGGCAGCATCTCCGGCGCAATCCAGTCACAAGGCCAAAGCCGCCACCGTGCTTACGGTTTAACACTTCGTACATTTTGCCCCACGGCGTTTGTCGGATCTGCTTTCCGCTTGTATCGGAAGAAATTCTATCAAACGTCTGACTAAACTCACCAGTCAGAGTGAACGAGGCAACGCGGCGGGAATAGCTTTCTACGCTTTCACCTTCCTGTTTCATTGCCCCGTCTAAGGTCATAAGGTGAAGAGTGTAAAGCGCAACCGCTTTCGGGTATGAGTTTTTAAACCGCTTTTTGCAAACAAACTCTTTAGCAAGCTCAATCCATGCCACAATTAAATCGGGATCAACTTGTTGCATTGGCGGCGCTAACTTTACGATTTGCTGCATGATTTCAGCGTCTGTGTAAAATTCATCTACCATTTTGTTTTCTCCAGATGTGACAAAGGGCGCATAAGCGCCCCAATTATTAATATTCGCCGCCGTCCTCTAGCTCTTTGCGGCTCTTGCCCTCGGTAGGATCTTTTTTGCGCTTCTTCTCCGCTTTCGCCTTGATTTGCTCGTTAATTTCGGAATTGTCTTTAACTTCCACATCACCGCGAGCGATCAGGTATTCAACTGCGGAATCATTAATGCGTTCAGATTCAATTTCAATTTCATCACCAGGATGATAACGCTTACCGTCCATAATAATCATGCAAACGCCAGTTACTTTAAGTTTTAAATTTTTGCTCATTTTGTGTACTCCATAAATAAAAAAGGGGAACCCTTAAGGCTCCCCATGTTATCTAATTACTCAGCTTTTTTCAAGCCGGTAATGAGCACCATCGTAAACGGACGATAAATCGTAAGGCCAGTACACTTGGAAGTGCAAGGAACCTTGAAATGTAGGTCTTTTGGCTGCGCCGGAAGCATGTTAAACGCTTCTGGAATCTCAATGCTCATGTTCATTGGATCTTTTTCGTAAACCAAGCAACCTTTCGTACCTTTGCCGTCAATATCCTCAAGCTCTGCGATAGAGTCGATAGTGATACCGCCGTTTTGCTTCTGGAAGTATTCCAGATAACTTTCAGTGGTATTTTCCATTCGAACCGTCAGGACTTTGCGCATGGACGGCGGGATCAGGATGTTAGTCGCGCGGTGCTGGCCTTTTGTTACTTCCTCGATCGTTTCGATTGCGGCCTCCAGTTCATCGCTTGCTACCTGCGGGAACTTGGTATTGCCGTCATTGCTCATCCAGCCTTTGGATGCAATTTTCGTAAGGTTAGGATGATCGAAAACGGAAACGATCTTATGAGGCTTGGAACCTTTGAACACCAGGAAGTTAATCAACTGATCATGCGCATTTTGCGCAGCGTTAGCCTTGCGAGTTGACAGGCTCTTGCCAGTTCGCTGACCTGCTTTAATCTCATCAATGGAGATCAGATAAGCGTTACCCAGGCGGAACACTTTGCCAAACTCAGAAGTCATCAACGCGTCCACAGTCGGCAGATCATCGGTGTAGTCGGCGATAATTTTCGCGTAGCCAACCTTATCAAAAGTCTGATATTCGAAAGTCTTGTCAGTATCAGAAAGCTCGTTTGTTACAGGGAATACGCGAAGCGCGGAACCTGCCGGATACTCTTTCTCGTATGCGTTAGAGCGGATCTTGTGTAGCTCTTGAGCGGTCCAAATACCCATATCAGAAGCGTCGGACTTAACACCCTGAATCTGCAAATGATTTGCTACAATAGTAGCATCTAGTTCATCATATTTTTTAGCCATTTTGTTTCCTCCATAAAAAAGGCCGTTAAATGTAACGGCCTAGATGATAGCACTTTTTGTTAAACGTGCAATGTTTTTTTATGCTATTAGTTATTCGCCAGCGGTTTTCGTAAATACAATATCAAACTGGTCAGCAACTCCAGAACCATCATTAGCAGTCCAGTTGACGTTAACTCTGCCTCCTACACCAGTAGGAACAACAAGACCTGTGCGGCTAACACTGGCAACACTTGGATCTTGTGGATTTGTAATTGTCCACTGACCCGTTTTGTCATCAGCCCAAGTCGGAACAACTGTTACCTTTAATTGAACGTTATTGATCGTCTCTGTTCCCTCTATGTATCCATTTTCAGCCTCAATGATCGCACCAGTGAGAAGATATTTTCTATGATAAAGCGGCGTTATTCTGACTCCGACTATGTTTATTGTTTCATCAAACTTGTAGAAGTCACCAGTAAAAATCCAGCCATCGACGATTTCATCGCCATCACTCTTTGCTACAAAACCATCATTGTTAACATAAACAAGATCCCCATGCTCAGGGGGAGATTCAATTGTTTGAGTTACACACCATACAACACCTCTTGTCAAAATGTTGATGGCGTCTCCTTCCTTGTAGTCGGAATACCCGTCTTCCTCGTTAACTGTCGTTGTTATGTTGCTTCTTAGCGCAACACCCGCAACCACAGCGTCCTCCTCTTTGTGGTCAACAAATATGTTGTAACCGCCGATTCTCTCCTTAAAGAAAACAACCTTACCAGCAATGATCGATTCAGAACCACAAACGCCAGTACCATCAATATTGTAGCGAGTAGAATCAACCAAACAACCAGGGCAAGAAAGACCCATAACAGATGAATAATCTTTAGCCATTTCATTTTCTCCTTACATAATAAAAAAGGCGCTCAAGCGAGCGCCTTGATTTTAGCTTGGGAAGACCTGAACTTCAAACAAAGTCAACACACCTTCGCCAGTTCCAAATGTGGTTTTATCCCCCGTGTAAATCCAGTTAGTATTGATAGTGCCAGCACTTTTCACCTTGCCAGTGTTTTCATCAATTTTTACAGGCTCACGATACAATGGATTTTTGTTCTTGTCGGAATCATCGCCAATCATCCAAACACGGCCCTCGGTCATAACGTTGATTCCGCCGCCAGCCTCATAAACCATTCGCCCATTATCAGCCGTGGTTTGAAAGTGCGAGCGGATGCCAACGCCATAAGGAACATCACCACCACCAGAAATAGCGTCGATCAGCTTATTACCCATTGAGTCAACGCCTTTTAGCTTAACAGCCACGCCAACCAGGATTGGGATGCCGTCTTCCTTGTCAAGAACGCAAGCGCCGTCGATGTTATATGCCGACGTGTCGGATACCTGACCAGGAAGCGCGCGCGCCATAGTGTCAAAATAACTTGCTCCAATTTTAGCCATTTTAATTACTCCTTATTTCAGTTTCTCAAAACGAGCGTTAGGATTCAGCTTGCAACCTGCGTCATCCTGTTTTTCATTAGCGAAAGAGTCACCTTTAATGCTCTTACGCTGTGCCGCCATTTTATCAGAGTTTTTGGCGATGTCGAAAGCTGTTTCGATATAGGCATCAGCTTTATCAGAAACGTCATTACCCATAACTTCTTTGATGTATGCAACCTTGATTGCTTTCGCATCCAGGCCGTCGCACTTGATGCCTAACTCTTTAGCGTCTGCCACTAATTGAGCATATTGCTCGGCATCTTCTTTGGCCTTCTTGACTGCGGCATCAATCTGATCCTGAATGCCATCTACTTTGGTTTGCAGCGCATCGCGCTCAGCTTCCAGGCCATCCGCCTTTTCTTTCTGTGCTTTGGCATCAGCTTTAAGCGTTTCAATGTGATCCGCAACTGCTTTCGGCACATCAAATTCTACAGCGCCATCCAGTTTAATTTTTACAGTCATGATTTGATCCTCTTTGTTGTTAATAACGTCGTCACTATACGGAAAATCTTGCTGGCTATCAAGGTTTAATTTTGCAATACCGGCTCGACCTCGGAAAACTAAAGCGATGTGGTTTACCTTGATTTCAGTCTGGATTGCATCAAACTTAACCCAATCAGGAGAATCAGGTTTCCAGTCTTCGCTAACATCCTCATCGAAAACGTACTCACCAGTTTTATTATTGCCCCAGCCTGGTTTATCAATATCAACCGATGTATAACCAACTGAAATTTCAGCCGTGTCTCGCTTCTTCGCGCTTTCGATTGCTCGTTTTGAGTAAATGCTTAACGGAACCTCTACGCCGATCCCGTTCGGCACACCAGCGCCAGCACAAGAACCAACCACAACCTTTTCGGCGTTTTCTGGAGTTACCGTAACGTGACCAACCGTGACTGGCTTACCTGCGAAGGTGGCGAGTGAGTCGGCCTTGAATACTTCGGACGCAGGACGAAATTCTCTGCGCTCACCGAAAGGAGTCTGATAGACTTGTAAACCAATTCGCGCCACGATAGGGCGATCAACTAAAAACCCGTTATCATCAAAGTGCGCCTTTACTTTGGCGCTATCAAATCTTTGTTTTGCTTTCATTTAATACCTCTTAACTGTTCCAATCTGGTATGGCCCAACAACGACAACCGAAAGGCTCACCAGGAAAATCATGTTCAGAATCTAGCGCAATGCGCTTACCTTCCCATTGTACATGCTGCAATCGCTCTCTGTCATCAAGCATACCATGCCAAAAATAATGAGTTACTTTTGCATCATACAGACGCTGGCGCATTAGTCTACTATTCCAAGCGCCTATGATATTTTCAGCCCTTGTCTTACCCCAAGAGCTATACACTGCGAACCTCTTACCAGCCAATTCATTAACCTGACTATCTCTCATTCCGCGAAAGTTTGCCGATCTGATATTGGTTGACCAGTCAGACACGATGTTTCCAAATAGTTTTTGAAGAGATGCGATCGTCATGTCATGCCATTGACCGTATAGCGTCCTATACCAACTCTCATTCGCATTGGCCCCAATAGCCATAAGGATGATAACGGCGGAATTTGACTTGCCTCCCGTTGATTTGGCTACGTTAATAAATTGCTTTGCGTTGAATTTATAAACAGCAAGGCCGATAGCCGGAAGTGATGCGGCGATGCCAGCTATTAGCTTTAACGCGAAGCTACTAATCTCATCCTCTGCGGCGTTGATTTCTTCGGTGTCCGCGTCAAATTTCATTTCCTTTGTTTTGCTGCGCATCAGCACAACAAGATCCCTTGTCGCCTCCTGAATTGAGCGGCGCAATTGCCGCTCACTTGCTTCAGGAAAGCGCCATTGTTTAACGACGCCTTTCACTATCATTGATTGCTACCCTCGGTTGTTCCTGGCTCCGGCTCTACGTCCTGCTCAGGTAATTTAATGTTATTGCCGTCTTTTAGTTTAACGTTAGGCGCAATGGCTCGCAATGTGTCGCGCGCCTCCTCTGTATCCATGAATTGACCGTCAATAGCCTTGCTCAAAGAATCAATATTCTTGTTCAAGATCTCGGCTTGGTCCTTTTCGCTGGGAACGCTTAACGGCGCAAACTGAATGCTCCACTCTTCCTCTTGAATCAGGAACGGGATCAGAAATTCAAGGATTGGTTTGTATTCCTCCTTTCTCTTTCTATCGATCAGCTTGTAGAAGGTTTCAAGCGCCGTGTTTTGGCTCGCACTAACACCGCCAACGTTCTTGTTTTTGAGGATGATTTCATGGATGCCGGAAAGAGATACAATGCGATCCATCTTCTTTTCCAGGAATGAATCGACGCCGGAAATATCAGAATTTAAAACATCATATTCCTCATCTTCCGCATCAATGCCGATCGCACGGCCTACGCCACCCTCATCATCAACTTGAGCAAGGCGCAAACGTGCGGCGTTAACACCATCATCATCATCACAAAGATCAGCAAGACCTTTAGCTTTCCATACCGCCTGTTGCTTACGTCGCAACAATTGAGTTGCTAAGTTTTCGCAGTAGTTATAATCACAAATGGCCTCAACCAATCGCTTATTCAGGATTGACTCACCCCAACCATCATTTGACTGACGTCGCTGATTTGGTAGCCGCTCACCGTCGATAATACAGACTCGCGAATAGTGAACCTGATATTCTGGCAAGTCCGCACCAGGTGAAATGGTGTAAATTAATGGCTCACCATATCGCACCTTGCGTGGATTAGTTTCTCGCTTTTCTACGCGAACCTGAAAGCGATCGTAAACGCGAACATCTTCAAGGATTGCACCAGGCGCTACAGGTGACTTTAATGCCCTGCCATCCTGAACGATTGCCACGATTGCAGCGCCACCAAAAAGACGCGACCAGCAAAGCGCATCAATGATTTTATCGTTTAGTCGCTTCTCATCCCACAAAGATCTAAAACTCTCCTCATCTTCCACGCCATCAATATTAAATCCAGGTGTTACCATTTCCTCTGGAACAACGTCGATGATTCTTTTTGCTAGGCCGTCGCGAATGTAAAAATCAGCGTGCGTGGTGTATTCGAACCCTTGCATAAAGAAAGGCAACTCCACACGCCCATTGCCCTTGCTGCCCTTGAAAATCTCGTTGTATCCATCGGCCTTAACTAGCCTTGTTTTTTCACTCATCGTCAAATCTCCATAATAAAAAGGCTGGAAAAATCCAGCCTTGATTATATAACTTTTTAGCAATTAGTGCTATTTATTGCGTAGACCAGCCAGCTTTTTCATCCTTGCCACCGGATCATCTGCCAAGTTCATTTCGACGTTAACAGCATCAACTATATTATCGACAATATCATCATGGGGATGAGAATCATCAAAAGTGAATGCTGCAACCTCTGCCAGTATCTCAGGCAGCATGGGGTGATTTTCTGGCAGCGCCACACGTCCGGCCCTCATTACTGGCGCGGCGTCCATTGCTCGCGTCACCTTGTCATTGCTTCGCTGAACGGGATTTATATCAATCGGGATCTTCTTTTTTGCCCCCTGAATCAAACCCGTGCCGCTGGCCTTATCCTCAATGTGGATACGTCGCAAGCTGCCACACTCCTTATTGCGCTTCCAGCACTGGTTAACGAAGGCAATAAAATTTAATTCAAGATCCGGCGCTTCCCACTTTCCGCGAATGCCATCAATGAAGTAAACGCGATTCTTATACATCCCCCAATAACAAAAAACTGAATAGTCGTTAAGCTCTCCGGCCTTCTGCGCGGTATCTCCAGTAATAAATGTGTATTCAAAGCGATCCGGTTTTGGTAGTGCGCACTTTTCGCCGCTGCCGTAATACTGGAACCACTCTGTTTTAAACACGTTCCCGCCAAGCGCGATTGGTTGCTGTTGGTATTGGCTGGCGAACGTGTAAGGATCTGCATTGCGCAATGCAAGCAACTCCTCCGCGCTTTCCTTCGCAGGCCAAAATGAATAATGAGCGACGCCATCTATCATCACTGGCTTACTTGACAGCACATCACGATCAAATTCAGGCTTCAACCAATCAGGAAGCGTTTCGCGGTATTCTTTCGTAACCAGCGCCGGAATGCTCACGACTTTAAACTCAATACCACCCATCCCGCCATTAAGCATGAACCAGGTGGAATCATTAACGTGTAGTCGCTGTTGCACCATAACAATTGGCGTGGTGTCTTTCATTCGACGCGATCGCACTGTGTTTTTTAACCGCATGTGAATAGCCTCGCGCTTGACCTTAGAAAGCATATCATCCGGCTTGTCTGGATCGTCAAGAACCAGCATACCAGTAAAACCATCGTCCATATAGCCGCCACGCAAACCTGTTACCTGGCCGCCAATAGAACGTGAGTTAACTTGCAATTTAACCTTGCCGCCTTCGGTGACTATCAGATCTTTAGCGCTCGCCTTTGCCAGTTTTCCAGGCCATAGCTCTTGCCACTCAGGAGAACCGATAATCTCCTTTATCCGGTTGCTGTTTTGCTGGACAAGGCCATCACTAAACGAAAGGTTAAGGTTTCTCACTTTCCGGCTTTTCAATGACGCGTAGGGTGACATGTGGATCGAGAAAATCTCAGTCTTGCCGCTACCTGGCGTAATGTTGAAAATCACATTCTGCGACTCTCCATTGATGATCTTCTCTACCTCACTGCACAATAAGCTAAAATGCCAGTTGCTCTGGAATTTTTGCCCCTGCAATAATTGGAACCAGATTCTGATCATCTTTTCGAATGAATGCTCACTGATTTCTTTAATGGCTCGCTTTTGCGCCGCCGTCAAATCTTCCCATATGATCATTAAAGTTGCTCCAGAATATCAATCACAGCCTCTTTCACCTCATCGGCAGTTACTGCGTCAATGCTTGCATTAGCTGCCGCGCTCGCTTCAACGCTCACTGTTGCTGGCTTCTCTACTCCGATCTCTTTACCGATAAATCCAGCATTAATCATGTTGTTTGCCGCAAGCTGGAATTTTTGCTCGTAAATTACTTTATCAACAAACTCCATCACATCGCAGAATCCAGGCTCTTTACGCCATTTGCTTACGGCGGCCTCAGTCACGCCGAGATACAAGCTGAATCCGTTAACCGTGAAAACGCGAGGCTTGTAAACTCTGCTCTCGTACACGTCACCCTGAAAGGAAGCAGTTTCAGCCGCCTGGATGTGATTCTCTTCGGCCCAAGTGAAATAGCGGATCGCCATATCAAAAACCTGTTCCGGCGTGTACTTGTGGCGGTTGTTTAGCGTAACAATATCTCCATAAGTTTTATTGTATAACTCTTTGAAATTTAATGCCTTTACAGCAGGCTCAACATTTTTAGCCATTGTTAATCCTCCTTTTGTTAGATGCCTGATTATACCAGACAACGGGCAATAAAAAACCCGCCGTTCGGCGGGTGATTTTTAAGCTGTGTATTTTACTTTTCCATCTTTGGATCGAATGGAATTAAGGATCTTGCTACCGATTGTCAGGTATTGACCACGAACAAGCCATTTCTTTTGTTTTTCGCTCCAGATTGCAGAAGCGTACCAACCTTTATTAATCACGAACTTATAAGCAAAGCGCATGACAACGGAAAAGATAATGATAGCCATGATAAAACCAATGCAGAAAGATAATGCGATCATTGTAAAGCCCTCACAAGGTTAATTGAAAATTGATGTGTTTCAGGATTAGCGCCCGATTGCTCTTTTGCTTTTGCTACTGCTTCCAGTTCATCAAGAGCATCAACTACGCATTCATATTCCTGTTTGCATGATTGGCAATTACGCCCCATTCGCCGGATCGTCATCTTCACTTTGTAATTCATCAGCGACAACCTCACGCTTAATGCTGGTAATGTTGTGAATCGGATAAGCAACATTGCCGATAGAAATGCAAGTTTCGTCACCGTCTAGCTGATCCTCTGTAACTTCTACCGTAAAGCATTTAACAAAGCTCTTGAGGAAAGGATGAATAACGGTATCACGGAAAGAAACGGTTAATTTGTATTTAATCATTTTGGATCTCCATTAAAAAAGGCGATACGTCTTACGGATTATTTTGCAATGCAAAAACCTCCTGCATATCGCCGTTGTTGTGTGACTATCGCGTCACGCGTTCGGACTAAGCCGCTCTTATGTAAACGACGCCATGCTAACCAATCAGGAAAGAGTTGTCAATCATTCCCTGTCGAAAGCGTTCCCCCAACGTCCACGCAAGTAACCACATAGCCAAATGAATTGAGTGATCGTCAACATTGGCGCGATTGGCTGGTAGTGTTCTGCAATGATGCCCTTCATTACTTCATCAACATACTTCCCGCGCTTTTCCACATCCGCTTTCATCGCCTCGCCGCACTTTTTAGCCTGGCGTTTAGCTGCGTTGAATTGCGCCTCATTCATGCCGAACATCAGTATCCTCTCCCCTTCCATTCTTCCGCAAGTTTGAAATAGTTCATAGCTTCTTCCACATCTCCGCGCTCCAGTGCCTCTTCTTGCTTCTCTTTGCACCACTGCGAAGGTTGTTTGTACTCATCCATTAAATCACCTTACCAGAAAAATAGCTCGTTAGAATGCGATTGAGGCGCTCTAACGGCTATGCGTTTTTAATTAAAAACCGTCGAGAATCTCTCGAAAGTTGTTTAGCGTCTTAACTTTGGCCTTATCCCACGTTACAGATCCTGCATCTTCCCACGGGGAACCAGGGCCGTGATTTGTCATATCATCAATCAAGCAAGAGATCTCATCAATAACAACATCTTTTAAATGCTCGCGGTACTCAATATCTTCCACAGGCTCAAAAGCCTGAATAACGCCGCCTAAAACCTGTTGCTGGGCCTTTGCCTTGTCCAAATCATCGTGGATGAAACGATGCTCTTTTTTGTTCTCGTTAGTTCCGATTTGGTAGTAGTGAATGTAAATCATAAACCTGATTCCTCCATAGTCTCGTTTATGCGCTTCCAGTTTTCGACTTGCTGATCTCTGTATCCGTTCTCTCCGAACCATGCGGCAGTTTCCGCTTGCTCAGTCCCAGCAGGATCAAATGCGTGTTCTAGCTGGCTGAAAACTTCACGCGCCACTGGCTCATAAATTTTAACTGTGGCCTGTAAACCGTCATTGTCTCGCCAACCGAAGGCCGACAACATAATGCGCGCTTGCTGCTCTGACAGGTTAATCGTGATCATTCTTCTACTACCTCGCATTCGTCATGGTTAACACTAATATTATCGCCAGCCTTGATAAACTCGCTGTTACGCGGCGCAATAACACAATAAGATCCGTCGCTGAAATAACCGTCAACCTCCAGCACATCACCAACAACCAAACCGCATTGCTCAAGAGTGATTGATCCGTCGCCGTTGATGGTGTCGATTTTGGTGATTTTGATTTTCATTGCGCTTTCCTCTGTTTCGCTTCAATAAGGGCACTTTATCAAATGCCCTTGCGGAAGTTTTAACAAAAAGTGCTATTAGCTCAGATAGTAAAGCTCATCGCGCGCGAAGTCGTCAAAATCTCGCTGTGTCAGCGGTCGATCCTCTCGCGCAGCTTCCTCTATCATGTTGATCAAAAAATCGTTCATCGCTCCTAGTCCACCATCCGGCATATAGCAAGCTGCGAAAGCTCGCGCCCATGAACGAGCATTTTTGAATCCGACGCGCTTCATTGTGACTGGCGAGTGTTTAGAGTCGTTCCACTTGTTACACTGCGCAATGTTTTCAAAAGCGTTAACCAGTAGTTTGCGGTAAGTTTTGTTTGCCATTTCAGATCCCCTTATTTTTGTTTAAGTCCCATCAGCATCTTGCGAACACCGTCCTTTTTCCCGTCAGAGTAGCCAGTAATTGAACCAGCGGCAAAAACCATCAAGTTGCCCCAAAAGGCCATAATGCCCTCATAGTTAATGGTTAAATGGCTACCGAAAAGGATCAGGAAAAGAATAATAATACCAGTTTTCATTTTCACCTCAGTAACAATCATTAACGTGAATCAGCACGGAAAAACGACACTTGCGTAAGCGGTGGCGCTTCTTCACGTACATATAAGCATCACTGTAATACTTAAATTCAGTGGCAATGATGCCGAAAAAGTCATCTGTAACATAGTGCCAATTGCCGCCTAAGCTGCGTCGCTGCACATGATAAGTAGAACAGTCGCGGCAAAATACGATCCGGTATTCCGGCTTAAACAGTCGTTTTAATGCGTTAAAAACCATAGTAGCGCCCTCATGCTATAAAGAAAAAGTAGCATTGATAATACCGCAATCATTGCGGAATGAAAATCAAAAGGTGGCTTAGGATTCGTTGCGTTATTGTTATTTCCCAGCATTGCGCGCAATCCTCTTGTATCCATAGTAGAAATCATCGCCTACGCCACGGAATTTTAACGCGTTACGCGCCAGGCGGCGGATTCGACGATTATCCAGTTTGCCGTAATTTATTGGCGCTTTAATCGTCTTGATTGGGCAGCCGCGATGATTAGTGATTCGTTTAAGAGTGGCAACAATACCCTCAAGCGCACGGATAGCGAATCCGTCGAATCCAAGATCTCTATTGATTAGATAGCCATTGATACCAGGGATCCCGAACCTTTTGCTATCAACCTTAACAATCTGGCCCTTCTTCATTCCGCTCTCTGGAATTGCGTAAGTAACTAAGAATTTAGTGCCGACGCGGATTTTTCGAATGTTAACCATTGTGATTTCCTCTTGCTTGTTGATGTGAGCATTATAGCGGGGCCGATAACCCCGCGTTTAGCAATTCGTGCTATTTAATCTGTGTGTGCTTCCATTTGACTGCATTGACGATCTCGTTTACAGCCAGTTCCGGCTTACCGTCCTGCAATTGGAAGTCATAGTGATGGATTCGATAGTGATAACCGCTCAGGTCAATGTAGTCTCTCGAATCGCCAGCAAACGTGAAGCCGTCGCGATGCAATCGGCAAATATGCACCTCATGCCCCGCCTTAACGAGCGGCTTGATTTCTTCGGGGAATCCGCCATCACTGATCACAACCGCCAAATCTCGGTACATCTCGTGAATCTCTTCAACCATTCGACGCCCGAAATAGTGATCCCCAAAAACTGGCTTCATTACATCCTCGCTAATCCAGATCATGAATTGTCGAGGTGACTTGCCGCCTAAGATAACTTGAGGCTTTTCTTTTTGTTCTCGGTCGTTGTACAGGTCCATAAATTCATCGTATCGGTACACGCCCAGCATAGAAAAAGCAATATCGAACATCGGCTGTTTGAATGACGCCTTGACAGCAGGGTAACGATGGCCCGTTAGGTAAGCTGCAATAGTGTCCTTCCCGCAACCTGGCGGCCCATTAAGGATGATAATGTCTCGTTTCATGATTAATGATCTCCATAGCGAAAAATCGCATTAAATTTTTTCCCACGCTTCTTGTCTTCGTTGCGCTTCTTGCGTTGCTTTTTCACAAGCTCCACATGCTCATCGTACCCGCGACGCTTCTTTTTGGTAATGATTTTTTCAAAGTTACGCATCATTTCCCCCTTTAGGTTTTCTCAAAATGGCGCACTGCATGAATGCGCCATAGCAAGAATCACCACTCAAATTTCTGTTTGTCTCTGATGATCTCGTAAATTGCTAACCACACCCAAACAAACCAGAAAGCGAGAACGATTTTATCGTCTTTGTCTGTCGTGTCAGAATATTTCACCAACGCGCGGAACGTAAACAAGCCTGAAATGTAAAGAAAAACAACCAAAAAAGCAAGTAACCAAATCATTTATTTTCTCCTTCTACTACCAGAGTGTAAAGCAGAACAGGCTCTACCATGTCGCGGCGGCGTGGCTCTCGTGGCGAATCGGGCCATGCGCATTTCCCGTTTGACACAATATGGCCTACCAGGTCACTAAGTTTTGAGATTCCATCTCGACGGATAACGTTGTACCCAATATCCTTGCCGTCAATGGAATGGATGGCAAAGAAGCTAGGAGCGCCATCAATAATGTCTACCGCTTTGAAAAATTCGATCTTGTTAGCCATGATTTAATCCTCGTTTGTTGTTGATGGGCTTACTATACCGCAAGCCCGTTAAGATGTTTTAACAAAAAGTGCTATTACGCATTAACAAAATCGCCGTCGTCATGCTTAAAGCACCAGCCAAAACCTTTTTCATCCCACAAAAAGAATCGGTTTTTATCATAGCTATGAACATCATAAACCTTGCCTTTGATAAAGCTGGCATTGACAAGGCTATCTTTGCTGCCAACGAATCGGGCGCGCTTCGTGATCTTGATTGATTCCACGCCGTGAGATTGTATGTGAGCGTGTGGCTTGTCGTATTCCGTGACCTGATAGGTTGTGATCCCCAAGCTGCGGAAGTGCTTAACCACGTTCGGCGAATCGTCAAAGGCGCAAACAATGTTGTCCAGGCCAATAGCGCGCAAGGCTTCTTCTTTAATAACCGTATCCTTTCGGTTGTCCTCCTGGCGGCGCATGATGATTTCGTCAAACTTCACGCCGTTCTCATTCAACCATTTGCAGGTTTCATAGCGAACCTCGTCGCTGCGTCCGGTCAAGATGACGATGGCAAATCCCGACACCCATAAACCGTTAATAACCGCGATCGTGCTTTTAATCGGTGAATCTCCGGCGGCGGCCCTGTTAAACTCGCGCCACGATTCCGTAAGGTGCAAGTTTTCAGTTGGCAGCAAATGCAAACGATGCGATCCGTCCGATAGTGTTCCGTCCAGGTCAACGATAACAATCGGCTTGCTGGTGATTAATTCGTACTTCTTGCCCCACAGTTCGAAAGTGTATTTTTTCATTATCAAACCTATCAATTAAAATGGATTTGCCTGTATTCTATTTCATCTGCCAGATCATTTAACTTATCTGCCAGCTTGCGCACTTGGTCAACGGTAAGTATCGACCTAAAATCCGGCCTACGACCACCTTCAAACGTGCCATCAATAAACACGCGATCGCCGAACTTGTATACATCAATCGCGTCGCCGTTGTTATCAGTAAACCTGTGCTTGACGCGATTATTTGTTTTCATCTTTCACCTCCTCAAATTCCGCGTCTGTAATCTGCTCGAACTCGGCAACTACGTTTTCAAACGCAACAATCTCAGTTCCATTCTCGCCGTTAAGGTAAAACTTGTATCCGTTGTTGCAGTGAACATGATAAGAGTGACCATCTCTTGTGTCCTTCTTGCCCTGGTACACCTTGCCAGGTGTGAAGAATGGTCTATTGCTCTTAACGCAAAGAAAATTGTTTTCAATGATCATTATTTCACTTCCTCAAAGGTTGCGATAATGTCTGCGTAAGCGCAAATTTCGTTGCCGTTTTGACCGTTCAGGAACATGCGGTATCCTTGATTGTTATTGACGTAAAACGATCCGGTTGATGTTCTCATCTTCTGCGCGGAGTAGATATGCCCCACTGTGAACATAAATCCGCAACCTGGCGCTACACTGACGCACTTCATTTTCTTCTGGATGATTAAACTTTCCATCGTGTTTCCCCTCTCGTTGAAAGTGAGGCCATTATACCTGGCCCCACATTTGAGCTTTAACAAAAAGTGCTATTTCTTAATACATAGCGTGTGAGTGTACGCATAAAACCTGTTGTTGTTCTTGATCTGCTCTCGTGCCTCAATGCAAGATTGCTGGCTATTCATTTCGATATGGTCAACGCCGCCATCAATCATAAGAATCAGCAAAATCCAGGTAGCCATCTCTCACCTCAATAAAAGCTAAACAGGTAGGCAAACAATCCGATCCATGCGGCGACGTGCGCCGCAGTGAGCAAACTCAAATCTTCACCTTCCACTTAACCATCGTTCCGCGCTTGATGCTGATCTCACCCGCAACAGTCCGGTTTTTAGTGCCGCCGTAGTGAAGCAGAAGGATAACAACATCATCATGAATTTCGATCGTCTTTGGTGTAGCCGTTAATTCATACCAACTGCCGTCATCAAGCCGGACTCCTTTTAGCGTGGCTGCAACTGGCATATCTTCAATCGCGCCCTGCGTTACGATTTCTTGATAGGCAAAGGCGCTCTTATCAATACGCCAGCCTCCAGGCGCTTTCATTTCGACAGCCGCTTTATGGATCTCCTCGCCAATGATTTTCTGAATTGCCGTCTTCCCGCCGCCGAATGGAGTTTCTCCAAACAAGTGTTTTGTAATGTCTTCCACGTAATACACTTTATCCTCTTCGTTGTGCGGATTGAATTTGTTGTGACCATTGACAAAGAAATCAACTTTCAACTCTGATTTCGTACCATCGCTATAAACGCCATTGTCGCGCGATGTGTAGCGAATCGTTGACTTACCAGTCGTGTGGAACGTGATCGGATACTTGATATTATCCAGACTTAAGCACCACAGTTTTTTGTAGTCGCAGGTTTTCATATGGACCATCGGAATCTCTGCGCGTTCCGGTGAGCGCACTGGTAACACCTGGCCCTTATATGGCTTGTAGTGCAAGCATGTGTAGCCTGGCATTGCGTAGCCGTAGTCACGGATTGAGTTGTAGTGCTGATTATGCGCATCAATGAAGTGCTGAATCTCCATTGTTGATGGGCTTGGCTTATCGCTGTGCAACCAAACGTTATGGCATGTTTTCTCATCGGTAAAAATGTAATGACCAACGCCACGAGATTCGAAAGTGATCGGGAATTTAATGTCAGCAAGTTTTAACATGGTGCTTTCTCCTGATTGGTTTTGTGGGCGACGCCGTGCCGCCCTATGTGATTTATTATGCCTGTTTATCGTTTTCGAGTTTTAACAAAAAGTGCTATTTAGAATTTTACCTCTTCCACAAGCTCAACCATCTTATAACCAAGACGATAAGAGTCACCGAACAACAAGATTCCCATAAATTCATCGTGGCTTATTGACTCTTTGCCAACCGTTCTAAGCTCGCCATTGTGAATCACAGTATCGCCGATCTTGATTTCTGATTTATGGACTAATTTCGTTTTCATTTATTCACCTGCTAATTAAAAGAAAGCCACATAGTTTGCAATGCCTTTTGCGTCGTCGTTTGGCATTGCTTTTACAGCCAGGTCATAACCTGCCTCTACCTTCTGCTTTGCTGTTTCTTCGTTGTAGCCCCAGATAACCAGGATTTTAACTACGTTTTCTTTGTTCAGGACTTTAAGGTCTTTGGTGATGCGACGTGCCATTTTTGTTTCCTCAATCTCGTTTCGATGAGGCTATTATGCCAGGCTTTGCGCCTGGCGTTTTAACAAAAAGTGCTATTTAATATCTGTTGTGACTTGCTGGTGCATTACGTTCTTTCCGCTGTTGTACGTGCTATCCGTTGCGCCTTTGCAGTTGGTGTAATAGATCGCGCGACCGTTATCATAGAATCTGTATGCTGTGCATCCGTCAACAGTGAACAGGCGACCGACTTTGAAATCTGACTCCACGCCTACGACAACCGTTGATTCTGATGCCTTTTCGCATCCGGTCAGGAGTGCCATTGCCGCCAAAACGCTGATTAATGCCTTTTTCATTATTGCTCCTCCTCTTTTATGATTTCGCGGATCATATCCTGGTAGCGGCTTACGCCCTCACAAGCTCCAGCCAGTTTATCACCCTCCAGGTCAACGATGTTCGGGATTGCTGCCAGTAAGCGATCGGCAAACTTTTTGATCGCCCTTGCCTTGATGGCTGGCAATTCTTCGGGCGTGATGATTTTCCTTTTCGATTCGCGGACCATGCGGAAAACGTAAAATTTATCATCTTCCGTTTCCTCGACCTTGATGCTTACCCGACCTGCGGCCCTTACTTCTGGAACGCGGTTGATAATGGTCCGGCTGTAGGATGAACTGCGCGTGATCTTGTAGCAGTCGTCACCGCTTAACATTCCGGCCAGGTCAATTAGTGACATTTTATACTCTTCAATATCGCCACTAGCCAGGCGGCGACCAAGCTCGCGAAGCCAATCGCAATAGTCCTTAGTGGTCTTCTGTTCCATTTCCTTTCCTCCAGTTGTTGACTGTTGGCGCATTATAAAAGCTATTTGGTGCGTGTCAATGTTTTTGTTGTATTCAAAACGTTACCAATATCAAAAAACTACAAAATCATGCGCAAGTTGTTGATTTCAGGGCTGTTATTTTTCTGTTCACGCTGTTAACGCAATCCGCCGGAAAAAGTATATATACATATGCAATCCGCCGCGCGCGCAACTATCTATATATACCAACACACAACCACACCACACCCAACAAAAAGCACTGTAACAGTGAGAACAAAAAGAAAACATTATAGATATATATCTGTCTCTTATACACATCTCCGAGCCCACGAGACTAGGCATGATCTC
>ENA-UABQ01000055-UABQ01000055.1-human-gut-metagenome-genome-assembly--contig:-NODE-55-length-48911-cov-5.156276_pt1 | contig 48911 bp, 36 predicted proteins | sample MGYA00243869_ERZ654205 | MGnify/ENA primary metagenome ERZ654205 (study PRJEB26926, sample SAMN06165207) | human gut metagenome | biome: ENVO:00009003; feature: ENVO:2100002; material: ENVO:00002003...
AGATCATGCCTAGTCTCGTGGGCTCGGAGATGTGTATAAGAGACAGGAGAAATATCAGAAAGTATCCGAACGCTTTTTTCAGAACTTCTGCGGATATTTTCGTTGCGAAAACGCTGCCCAAAATCGCAAACGCCAGCGCAGGCAGAATAACGAAAAAGATGCGCTTCTTTACGACGTATCCGTTTTTTGCGTGGACGATAAGAGCAAACGCGCTCATCGGGATGAACGTCAATAAATTCAGAAGTTGCGCCGTCTGTTGCGGCACGTCGAGTCCAAGAGTCAGAAGCGGAATAAGCAGCGTTCCGCCGCCCATGCCCATTCCTCCAAGCAATCCGCCGATTATTCCGAAAACGATAAATAAAACTTTCATTTCACAACTTAAACACCGTTTTGTGTCACAAAACCATTTTTATTCCCGCCGCAATCATCACGCCGTAAAACAAAAACGAAACAAACTTATTCGACAATTTATTGAGGAGCATCGCGCCCGCAAGACCGCCGATAACAACACCTATTGCAGTCCCAGCAAAACCATCCCCCGCGGATACTCCGCGCAAAAGATAAGTTACCGCGCCGACGACGGTAACGGGCAGAATCACCGCGATTGCGGTTGCGTGCGCCTGCTTTTCGGTAAGTTTCATAATAAGCGTCAGCGCAGGCACGACAAGCATTCCGCCCCCGCCGCCGAAAAACCCCGACAGTATCCCCGTAACCGCGCCGGAAAGTATCAACGCCGCCGTCCTTAAAACTTCTTTTTTCTTTTCAACCCGCGCGTATTTTTGCATAACCGTAGTATCTTGATTTTTCAAAAAATAATACGGCGCCGTCTTTTAGTTTTATTTTAACCCGACGTGTTATCATCACGACGTCAAAATAACAGTGCAAAATAATCATTTTTATTTGCCAAAAATATTGATATGTATTATAATGCAATATGTATATTTTATTTTTAGCGCACGCAACGTGCGCATAGTACACACTATACAGGAGTCGAAATGAACAAACTCAATCTTAAAAAATTGCTCACACTTCTCGTATGTCTGACGCTTATCGTGTCCGTCGTTCTTCTTGCGGCATGCAACAAAAACGACGACAACAAAGGTTCGACCGAAGACAGTACGAGCGCTTCTCCGTCATTCACCAACGGCAATTTCAGGTCTTACACGACGTCGGACAAAGGATATCCTTACGCCCCGTCGAGTTTCACCGGTTCGCCGACGTCTGATACCGAAGGCAGCACCCTTCCCAAGCTCGAAACCGTAAAACGCGGCGTTATCAACCTTGCGGATTATCAAAATCTCGGCGCATGGTGCACGTTCTCGAAGTTCGACGCGAAACGCCTGACGGACGAAGAAGACGCGAAAAATTATAATAAGGACGACAACGTTCTTATGATAAACAACACGGAAGCCCGTTACTATATGTACAGATCTTCGGAGTTCAGCGCGGCGGCAAACACGAAATACCTTTTGCAGGTCGACGTAAGAACGGCAAACCTTGACGGCGGCGAGAAAAAAGGCGCTACGATCAAAATCGCAAAAAGTTATTCTTCGGGCTCGTCGATTCCCGCAACCGAAGGCTATGCAAGTTTCGACGCGATCACCGTCGGCGAATGGACGACTTATTCCTTCATTATCGACGGAAAATACAACGGCAGCACATCGCTTGAACTGCAACTCATGCTGGGCAACAACAACCTGCGCGACGAATACAAAACAAGCGGTTACGCTTTCTTTGACAATATCCGTCTGACCACCGTCAAAGACGACACCGTCCTGCCCACCGAAAACGTAAAAACGATTACCCTTTCGGTGCCCAACGGCAGCTTCGATTACAAAACCACGTCGGATTATCCTTATCTTTACAACAGAGTTACGACAACCGACACCAACAGCAACTACGGTCTTGTGAACGAAGTCGACGCAAAAGACGGCAAAATCACCCTTGTGAACGAATACACCGTTGACGCGGCTGCGGTCGAAGGACACGGCAGCGTTTTCGCAATCTATAACGTCGCCGACTCGAGAATGGGCTTTTATACCACGAATCCCCTTTACTTCAAGCGCGGCGGATATTACAAAGTAACCGTTTCTCTGAACACGAAATACGTCGAAAACGGCAAAGCGTACCTTGCCCTTGGTAAGAGCAAAGATTTGTCCGACAACACCGTTATCGAAATCGCACAAAAAGACAGCGAAAACAACGGCTGGAACGAATATACCTTCTACGTTTACGCAAACGAGAATACCGCGGACGAACTGTACTTCCACTTCGGTCTCGGTAAAGACAGCGACAACAAAGCGAAAGGTTATATCCTTGTCGACGACCTTAAAATCGAAGAAACCGATGACACCACGCAGACCGGCGACTACGTCACCGACAACCGTTTCAAACCGACAGACAATAAACTCACCGACGCTTTCGTCAACAAGAGCGGCACCGACATCAACGGCGTTCCCGTGACCATCACCGGCGACGGCGAAGAGTTTTCGGCAGACGACAAAACGCCTTACGTTTCGTCAAACTTCTCGGAAAGAAATAGAAAATTCACGTCGGCGAAAGCAACCATTGCGAAATTCCAGACCAAGGCAACACTTCAAAAAGACACATATTACCGTTTCAGCGTATGGGTAAGGACTGTTGACGTTCCTTCGACTTCGGGCGTTGTCCTGACCGTATACGACGGCGATAAAGACACTAACTCTGCCGCAAAAGCAATCGCGACGTTTGCCGCGGTTACCACCGACAAAGACCTTGCGGACAGCTCGTCGAGCCTTAACGGCTATCGCGAACTCGTTTGCTACTTCCACACCGCGTCGCTCCAAAATCAGGACGTAACGTTTGAAATCTCTTTGGGCAGCGGCGGCGCGTTCACTAGTTCCACCCTGTTCAGCGGCACGGCATATATCGCAAACGCGTCTCTTGTCGAAACGGATTATACAAAATACAACGGCGCGTCGGCTTCCGGCACGTACGAAAAGAAATACGACTGGTATGAAACGCTTTCAAGCGAAACGTTCACCAACGGTCAGTTCCAGAAATACAACTACTCCGATACGAAGTTCTTCAAGGACGGCGGCGTAAACGAAAAAGGCGAATTCCAAAGTACTTCTTTCGGCGTACCTTCCGGCTGGACGCTTAAAGGCGAGAAAGACAAGGCAGTTGCGGGCATCGTCGACGTAAATCGCGACGCGCTTCTTTCTAACCTTGCAACGAAACTCGGCGTTCCTGTCGACACGCTCAAAACCGCACCGTTTGAATGCAAAGAAGAAGACGTTGAAACATTCGGCATTTATGCGGGCGGCGACTCTTACCTGCTCATCAATTCCGCGGACGTTGAAGGTCTTGCGAAAGAATCTGTGCGCGTAGGTTACGTTTCAAACAGTTTCACGCTTAACGCGAACTCTTATTACAAAATAAGCGTTATGGTCAAGGTTATGGGCGACAGCAAAGCAAGCGTTTACCTTATGACCGACAACAACATCGCAGAAACCAACGTCGACAGCAAGTTTGAAAACATCGAAGCATCCACGGCTTCTCAAACAGGCGGCTGGAAACGCTACACCTTCTACGTCAAGACGGGCTTCTCGTCAATCAGCGCAACGCTGGGATTGTACCTCGGTGGTAAAGACGTCGATATTGCCCTCACCGACGCGAATATGGTGCTTGCGGACGGTCTTAACGGCAAGTATGTCAAAGTCGACGGCGCATACGAAGTTTACAACAAGAACACCCACAAAGACGCCACCGAAACTTATAATTACAGTGGCAGCGCGAAAGGCGGCACGGTGCTCTTCGACTACGTCATCAAGGAAGACATTTCTGAAAGCGTTTACAATGCAAAAACCGCAAGCGCAACGGCGTCTGCCGCCGACGAGTACGAAGAAACCAAACGCGTCGAAATGAACCTGGACAGCTTCGGTCTTGCAACCACCCCCGACGAGAACAAACCCACTTCCCCGAAAGGCTGGACAAAGACGTCCCTGACTAAGGATACCGATACCGAGCAACTTCAAAGCGGCGTCATTTACAGCACCGATTACAAAGCGCACAGCGGCGAATCCTGCCTGATTATCCCTTACCTTAACACGGCGGGCGCAAGCTATTACGCAAGCGATGCAAAGACGCTCACGAAAGACGGCTTCTATAAGATTTCCGTCTGGGCGAAACTGTCCGAAGGTCACACCGGCAAAGCGTATATCACGCTTGTCGCGACAAACTACGGCGAAAACAGCAAGTACGTTGACTACGCTTCGCAGACAATCGAGGTCAACAGCACCAGCTGGAAAGAGTACGTGTTCTTCATCAAAGCGCCCTCGTCCGACACGAAAATCGACAAGTACGGCGAAAATGCGAAAGACCTTTCTCTCAAAATCCGTCTGGGCTTTGGCGAGTCTGCCGATAATAAAGCAAGCGGATACGTGCTGTTCGACGACGTCCTTATCGAAAAACTCGATGTGAAAGCGGACGAATTCGACAAACACGTTAACGACTTCAAGGCGGCACACGCAGACCTTACGGTCAACACCGTCAAGTACAGCGCAATCGACAAAGAAGAAGAAACCACTCCCGATAAAGAGCCCGATAAGGAAAACAACAAAGACAGTGGCAAGAACTTCAACTGGGTTATCTTCACTTCGGTAGCGTTCGGCGCAATCGTCGTCATCGCAGTTGCGGCATTCTTCATCAAAAAGTACCTGCCCAAACACAAGGAAGGCAAACAACAAGTCGATAAGAAAAAGACTTCCAAGAAGAAGGAAGACGATTACAAGAACCTTAACGACTAATTGAACTTAACGAAAAACCTCGGTTTCCGCCGAGGTTTTTTTGCGCCGTTTTATGTTTTTTATAAGGTGCCCTTCCGGGAGATTGCCACGCTGCGCTCGCAATGACAAAGTACTTCGTACGCATTGGAAAAGGACGATACGTTAAAAAGCGTAATCAGTACACTCTCTTTACGTTGTTCCGTGCAATGCACTTTTTGTCATTCTGAGGAGTTGCATTGCAACGACGTGAGAATCTCCCGGAAGGGAATCCTTGTTATAAAACCCACGCAAGATACTTTTGTACTTGCGTGGAGAAAAGGAGCACACGAGCAAAAGAGTGAGCGTTATCGCTTGCGATAACGTGATTTCAAAAGCGAAGTTGTGCGACTAGTTGACAACGTGCATAATAATAAATATAATATATTAAACTCACAGGCGATGAGAAACAAGAGTAGCGCAGGACGCCATCAAGAGAGAAAACCCTTTGGCTGCAAGGTTTTTTGGATAAATGCGGGAAAGTGCGGTTTTGAGCCTTACGGGAGGAAATGCCCGTGCGTGCGCGCAAACGTTATTGCGCTATCCTTGATTGAGGTGGAACAACGGAGTTAATTTCAGCCCGTCCTTAAAGGAAACTTTTCGGACGGATTTTTTATTAAAGGAAGGTAAAAATGTCGGGATATCTCAAAAGTTACGTGGCGGCGGCAATGGAAAAAGATCCTGCCGCGACAAGCAAAATTATGGTGCTGTTTACCTATCCCGGGGTAAAGGCGCTTATGTGGCATCGTCCCGCAAACTGGTGTTACAGACACAAAATGAAATTCCTTGCGCGGGTAATTTCGCAACACGTGCGGTTCTGGACGGGCATTGAAATTCACCCGGGCGCGACAATCGGCAAAGGAGTGTTCATCGACCACGGCGCGGGAGTCGTCATCGGCGAAACGGCGGAAGTCGGCAACAACGTTACGCTTTATCAGGGCGTAACGCTTGGCGGCACGGGCAAAGACGCGGGCAAACGACACCCCACGATTGAGGACAACGTCGTGATTGCGGCGGGCGCAAAAGTTCTCGGTCCGTTCACCGTCGGCAAGGGAAGTAAGATCGGCGCGGGCAGCGTAGTGCTGAAACCGGTGCCCGAAAACTGCACAGTCGTGGGCGTTCCCGGGCGCATCGTAAAGCAGGACGGAAAGCGCGTGGACAGCTTAAACCAGGTGGAACTTCCCGACCCCGTGCTGGAAGAACTTCGCCGCATAAACGCAAGGCTAACGCAAATCGAAAACCTTTCGGGCATCAACTGTTCGCGTTATTCGATTGCAAACGAAGAAAACACAAAATCAACCGAAACGACAGATTAAAGGAGAAAAAGTATGGTTAAAGTATACAATACGCTGACAAGAAGAAAGGAAGAACTTATTCCGCTTTCGGGCAACAGAATAAATATGTACGCGTGCGGCATCACCGTTTCGGGCGACGCTCACATCGGTCACGCATATCAGGCGCTCATTTACGACATCATCAGAAAGTACCTTGTGAAAAGGGGCTTTGACGTAACGTACGCCAGAAATTACACCGACGTCGACGATAAGATTATCGCAAAATCGAAAGAAACGGGAATCCCTGCCGACAAGTACGCGGCAATGATGATAAAACGCATCGACAAAGTTATGCGTGAGTTCGACGTGGACGATCCCGACATCTGGCTGAAAGCGACGTGCAATATCGACAACATCATTGACTTCATAAAGGGGCTGGAAGAAAAAGGGTACGCCTACGCAACGCCCGAAGGCGACGTGTATTTCTCCGTCGAAAAATTCCCGTCCTACGGCGCGCTCAGCAACAGAAAAACCGAAGAAGCGTTTTCCGGCGTCCGCATCGAAAACGAAGACAACAAGAAAAGCGCGCTGGACTTTGCGCTTTGGAAGTCCGCAAAAGAAGGCGAAATCTCGTGGGACAGCCCGTGGGGCAAAGGACGTCCCGGCTGGCATATCGAATGTTCGGCAATGAACCGCGCGGCTTTCGGCGATCAGATTGACATACACGGCGGCGGCCGCGACCTTATTTTCCCGCATCACGAAAACGAAATCGCGCAGACCGAGGCACTTACCGGCAAAAAATTCGTGAAATACTGGATTCACAACGGGCTTATCAAGGTCAACGGACAAAAAATGAGCAAGTCTTTGGGCAACAGTTTGCTCCTTGAAGACTTGTTGAAAAAGTATTCGGCGGAAACGATAAAATTCGCGCTGTTGCAGACGAACTATCGCGCCGACATTAACGTTACGGACGATTTGTTCCCCACCGCCGAAAAACACCTTGTCGACTTTTACAGAGTTTTGGAAGAAGCCGAAAAATCCGGGCTTGAAAGCAGCAAAAAGACCGAAAAAATCGGAGAAGACTTTGTAAACTGCATGGACGACGACTTCAACACCGCGCTTGCGATAAGCAATCTTTTCGGATATTTCAAAAACATCAGAAAGAAGTTGAAAGACGGCGACGTAACCGCAATCGAAGACATCAACGCAATCCGTGAAAACTACGATATCCTTGGATTGTTCCGCGCGGACGCAAAAGAATTTTTGAAAAAATACGACAAAGCCGACGCCGAAGACAACGTGTCCGTTCCCGAAGAAATTTTCGCACTTGCGGAAAAGAGAAAGGCGGCGAAAGCCGAAAAGAACTACGCTCTTGCCGACGAAATCAGGAAAGAAATCGCGGACAAAGGGTTTATTCTTGTCGACACGAAAGACGGATTCACGATAAAAAAGGCATAAAGAAAAAGGTCGGGCGCGAAAACCGCGCCCGTTTTTATTAAGGAAAAATCATTGACTATATTAACTTATTAAGGCTATAATATAGTAATTAAATCGAAAAAGGATTTTTTATGGCTTATTACGAAAGACTGAACATCAAAGATATTTTTCAGGAAGAAGTGTTCACCGACGAAGTGATGCAGCGATATATGTCGGAAGACGCGTATCGCGCGCTGAAAGACGTTATCGCGCGCGGCGACGAACTGCCGAGGAGTCTTGCCGACGAAGTTGCCGCGGCAATGAAGACGTGGGCTGTCGAAAAGGGTGCAACGCATTTCACGCACTGGTTCCAGCCGATGACGGAATACACGGCAGAAAAGCACGACAGTTTCATTTCCGTCGACAAAGACGGAAAGGTACTGCTGGAATTTTCGGGCAAAAGTCTTTCAAAGGGCGAAGCGGACGCGTCGAGTTTCCCGTCGGGTGGAATCCGCGCCACGTTCGAGGCGCGCGGTTACACCGTATGGGATTGCAGTTCCCCGGCGTTTATCAAGCGTTCAAAGGGCGGCGCGGGCGTACTGTGCATACCGACGGCGTTTTGCGCCTACACCGGCGAGGCTCTTGACAAAAAAACCCCGCTCCTTCGCAGTATGAACGTTTTAAACCGCGAGGTTTTAAGGCTTTTAAGGATTCTTGGCGACAACGAAACCAAAAAAGTTACTCCCGTCGTCGGCGGCGAGCAGGAATATTTTTTGATCGACAAAAACCACTATATGCAGCGCGAAGACTTGAAGTACGCGGGACGTACTTTGTTCGGCGCGCCCCCCGCAAAAGGACAGGAAAAGTCCGACCAGTATTACGCGACAATCCGTGACCGCGTCGCCTTTTTTATGGAAGATCTGAATCGCGAACTCTGGAAACTCGGCATCGCCGCAAAGACGGAGCATAACGAAGTCGCGCCCGCTCAGCACGAGCTTGCGCCGATTTTCACGTCCGCAAACATCGCGACCGACCAGAACCAGCTTATAATGGAAACGATGAAAAAGGTTGCGGAAAAGCACGACCTCGCGTGCCTTCTGCACGAAAAGCCTTTCAACGGCGTCAACGGCAGCGGCAAACACAACAACTGGTCGATAATGACGGACACGGGCGTGAACCTTTTAGAGCCCGGCAGCAATCCCGCCGAAAACCGCATATTTATGCTTATGATACTTGCGGTCATCGCAGGCGTGGACGAATATGCCGACCTTGTCAGAATGAGCGCGGCAAGCGCGGGAAACGACAACCGTCTGGGCGGAAACGAAGCACCCCCGTCGATAATTTCGGTTTTCGTCGGCAACGACCTTTACTCGGCGTTTGAAACGCTGAAAGAAGGCAAAACCGCCGTTACGAAAGTCAAAGAGTACATCAAAATGGGGCTGCCGTCTTTCCCGAAACTCAAAAAGGACAACACCGACAGAAACCGCACCTCGCCGTTTGCGTTCACGGGGAACAAGTTTGAATTCCGCATGGTCGGAAGCAGCGCGTCGCTTGCGACGTCCATAATCGTCCTTGACACGATAACCGCCGAAATGGTGCGCCGTATCGCCGACGAAATCGAAGAAAAGACAAAATCGGGCGAAGACCTCGACCACGCGTTGTCAGAAATCATCGTGTCTTATATCCGCGCGCACGGCCGCATCATCTATAACGGCAACAATTACAGCAAGGAATGGGTGGAAGAAGCGAAACGCCGCGGTCTTCATATGACGTCCAACAGCCTTGACGCGTTCAAATGTATGCTGGACAAGGATATTGTCAATCTTTATGAAAGGAACGGCGTTTTAAGCGAAAAGGAACTTACGAGCCGCTATGAAATCTTTGTCGAAAACTACGCAAAGACCGTCAATATCGAGGCTCTTGCAATGCGAAATATCGCAAGGAAACAAATTTTGCCCGCGGTCATGAGGACGGAAGGAAAACTTGCGGCATACCTGAAAGACGTAAGGGAAATAAATCAGAAATTCGGGGCGGCGGACGAAAGACTGCTTGCCGAAACCGATAAACTTATCGACGAAACCGATCGTCGCACGACCGATCTTGAACACGCTCTTGCAAAGGCAAAGTCGATTGAGAATTTTGAAAAACAGGCAGAGTGTTATCGCGACAAAGTCCTTGTCGCAATGAACAGACTGCGTGAAAGCGTGGACAAGCTCGAACTTATCACCGAGAAGAAAGAATGGCCGTTCCCGTCTTACGGCGACATTCTATTCTATGAGTAAAAAACGATGTTAAACGTTGAAAACGACAATATAAAGCCCGAAAACGGCAACATAACGCCGTCGGAAGTCGACCTTAAAAGGGCGAACATCATCGCCGACACTTTTGTGGAAAAGGTTGAAACCGCCGCGCCTGTCAGGATTGCGACAAGCGTTGACGAAAAGAAAGGCGCGGTGAAAATCCGTGAGCTTTACGAAAAGATTTTGGGGCTTCCTGCAAGGACGGAACCCACCACCGTCGCGCCGCTTGCGGGACGATTCGGCATACCCGTTTACGGGGTGATTTTCGCGATCGCGCTTGCGTTTTATATAGTGGGCGTGCTTATCGACGACAAAGCCGTCACATACGGTTTTCTTGCGCTGTCGATGCTTGTTACCATTCTTGTCGGCGCAATGCTGTTCGTGCAGGTTCTGACAAACAAAAACACGTTCAACGCGCTTTTCCCGAAGCGCACGTCGTACAACGTATTGTCGTCAATCGAGGCGAAAGCCCCTGCCGAAAACACGCTTGTCATCGGCAGTCACTACGACAGCGATATGGACAGGTCGGACGTCGTAATGTTCCTGAAAGACAAAAACCTGCCGAAATGGATTTCGCGCGCGTTCAAGGCGTTGTCGATCATCAGCATACCCGTACTTTTCGTGTTTGAAATTATCGCGATATGTCTGCCGCGCTTAAACGCCGGCGACAAAGCGGTGATGTTTTTATTCCCGACGATATTCTGCGGACTTGCGATATTTTATCTTGTCACGATGTTTTCATACAAAAAGCGCAACAGCAACATCGGACACGAAGGATTGCAAGCGGCGGGGGTATCCCTTGCGGTTGCGGACTATTTAAGGCTGCATCCCGAACTTATCCCCGACAATACGAAAGTCGTGCTTGCGTGTTTCGGCGCGAAAGAATGCGGCGCAAAGGGCGCGGAACAACTCATATTGCAACACTACGGCAGGGACGAATCACTGATAAATCCCGTAGTGATAAACTTTTCAAAAGTCGGCGATTGCGACAACGTCGTGATACAGGGCGACAGACAGTACAAAAACATTTACGACCTGAAAATCAACAACGTGGCGTTCAAGGCGATTAAGGAAGAATGCGACGACGTGGCGTTCAGATACAGTGAAACGCTTTTCACCGACAGCACGCCGTTTGCGCGGCGCAAAATCCCCACGACAACGATCGAACTCAAAAAAGGCGACAACGAACTTTCGTCGGCATACGACAAAGCCTTCAAAAGCGCGCTTAACGTGACGGTCGATACGATGAAGTATATGCAGGAACGCCAGCAACTTTTCCGCGGCGAAAAGACGATAATGTAAACCGCTGCTAATTTTTCAAAACAAAACGAAATTCCCGCAACGAGATTGCGGGATTTTTTATTAAAAAACAAAAAACGACGAAAGATACGGCGGAAAAACGCCGAAAGGGGGAATAAGGTTTGACTTTTATAAGATAATTCATTAAAATCTTATTAACTTGATAAGGTCGCGGACAAAAGGCGCAACGCAAAGTCTGCATAAAGGAGAAAGGTTAATGAAATCCGAACCCGTAAACGTTATTCCCGAAATCGAAACAAACCCCGTCGTATTTCAGCAGAAAGAACCCGAAAAGAAGTGGAAAACCGTCGTCAAAAAGTATGCGAAACGTTACTTCATCGACGCGTTTTCGGGAATGGCGCAAGGACTGTTCGTCACGCTTATCGCAGGGACGATATTAAAGCAGATCGGCAGTTGGTGCGGCGCGAATTCGGGCTTCGGCGCACTGCTTATTCTCATCGGAAACATCGCCTGCACGCTTATGGGCGCGGGCATCGGCGTAGGTATCGCCAAGAAACTGAAAGCGCCCGACCTTGTGGTTTTTGCGTGTGCGGTCGCGGGCTTTTTGGGAGCGTTTTTGCCCGACAAAGTTTACAATCTTTTGTCCGACGGAAGTTTTTCGTTGAAAGCGGTGGCGGGCTCGATAACGGCGTTCAAAGTGGGCGCGCCCGGCAACCCCATCGGCTCGTACGTGTCGACTCTTATCGCTTTGGAAATTGTATTGTTGGTACAAGGCAAAACAAAACTTGATATCTTAATCGTACCTTTAACGGTTATGTTTGTGACGATAATCTCAATGTTTGTCGCATATCCCGCAATCTGGTTCATAAAAGTAATTCAGAAATTCATTGAAATTTCGGTGACGGCGCAACCCTTTATTATGGGCGTTGTGATATCCGTCGTGATGGGTATACTTTTGACGATGCCCACGTCTTCTGCGGCGATATGGATTGCGATTGCGTCGGGAAGTACGTCGGACGCGATGATGCTTGCGGGCGGCGCGGCTGTCGTCGGATGCGCGGCGCAGATGGTCGGCTTTGCCGTGATGACTTTCAAAGAAAACGGCATCGGCGGACTTATCTCGCAAGGTATCGGCACCAGCATGTTGCAAATCCCCAACATTATGAAACACCCGCTCATTTTCGTGCCGCCGGTTATTGCTTCCGCAATCGTAGGTCCGATTGCGACGTGCGTGTTCAAACTTCGTTGTACCGCAGGAGGCGGCGGTATGGGCACAAGCGGACTCGTCGGCGTGTTCGGCGCGGTCGAGGCGTCGAAAGGCGTTGTGTCGGACGCGAATATCGCGCTTGCCATAGTGTTTTTGATGTTCGTAATTCCCGCAGTCGTGTCGCTTTTACTTAGAATCCTTTTTGAAAAGAAAGGCTGGATCAAAGGCGAGTGGATGAAACTCGACGTGTAAACATTACGCCATAAGAAAATCAACGATAAAAGACGAGCGAAAAGCGCGTCTTTTTATTTTTCCGAAAAAGTTTGAAAAATCCCGCAAAGTTTATATTTTCGTCAAATCCTTGCCTAAATTATAAAATAAGTATATACTTTGTATATCTTTAATATTTACGACTTTTATCGGAGGCATTATGCTTTTATCGAAACTTGTGGGGGAACGCGTTAAGGAAGCCCCTGCGGACGTTACCATTTTAAGCCACGCGCTGCTTGCCCGCGCGGGGTATATCAAGCCGGTTGCAAACGGCATTTTCTCGCTTACTTCTCCCGCCCAGCTTATGGCGAAGAATATCGAAGACATTATCCGCGACGAAATGAACAAAATCGACGGACAGGAAGTGAAATTCCCCGTCGTTATGCCCAGGGAACTCTGGGAGCAGTCGGGAAGATATTCAAGTATCGGCAGCGAGATGGTGCGGTTTAAGGACAGAAGCGGCAAAGACATGCTTCTCGGAATGACGCACGAAGAAGCGGCGGTACACCTTGCAAAAAACACCGTTTCGAGCTATAATCAGCTTCCGTTCATGATTTATCAGATTCAGACGAAGTTCCGCGACGAGCCTCGTTGCCGCGGCGGACTTATCCGCGTCAGGGAATTCACGATGAAAGACGCGTACTCGTTCCATATGACGCAGGAGGACCTTGAAAAGCATTATTACAAGGAATACGACGCATACAACAACATATTCCGCCGTATCGGGCTGAAAAAATTCATCGCGGTCAAGTCGGACAGCGGTATGATGGGCGGCAGTATCGCTCACGAATTTATGCTGCTGACAGAGGTCGGCGAAGACACGCTCGTGCTTTGCGACGAGTGCGGATACAAGTCGAATATGGAAGTCGCGACGGGCGCACGTCCCGAGGTCGATTTCGGCGCGGACGCGGAAAAGGAAGAGGTTTTCACCGGCGACGCCAAAGACATTGCGGAAGTTTCGGAGTTTTTGAAAGTTCAGCCTTATCAGACGATAAAGGCGGTCGTTTATGCCGTGAAGGGCGAAAAGACGGTTGTCGTCGCGTTTATCAGGGGCGATTTGGAAGTCAACGAAGCCAAACTCAAAAAAGCGATTATGAAAAACATCGTCCCGTGGGAAGCCGACGAAGAATCGGGGCTCGTCGCGGGAAATATCGGGCCAATCGGGCTTGACCTGAAAGACGGGATCGTCGTTTTCGATAAGTCTTTGGAAGGCGCGTACAATATGGTTACCGGCGCAAACAAACCGCTGTACCACGTGAAAGGCGTGAACGTCGCACGCGATATTAAGCCCAAATCGTTCGTCGATATCGCAAAAGTGAAAGCAGGCGACAAATGCCCCGTTTGCGGAAAACCGCTGCACCTTGAAAACGGCATCGAAATCGGCAACATTTTCCAGCTCGGCACGAAATACACAAAGAGCATGGGCATGACCGTGCTTAACGAAAAAGGCGAAGCCGTCAACCCCATTATGGGCTGTTACGGTATCGGCGTAGGTCGTGCAATCGCCGCAATCGCGCAGGAAAGCAACGACAAAGCGGGGCTTATTCTGCCAATCACCGTCGCGCCTTACAAGGTTCATATCTGCCCCTTGCGTATCGACGACCAAAACGTCCGCGAAAAGGCTTTTGCGCTGTACGACGCGCTTATGAAAAAAGGCGTGAACGTGTTGCTTGACGACCGCGAAAACGTCTCAAACGGCGTGAAATTCGCCGACGCCGACCTTATGGGTATGCCTATCCGCGTCGTGGTAAGCCCCCGCGGACTTCAAAATGACGAAATCGAAGTTACCGACCGCGCGACGCTTTCGGCGGACAAAGTGAAATACGAAGACGCGCTTTCCTATATCGACGCCATGATGGCAAGAAAATACGAGGAACTGAAATAATATATGGTGAGCATCGGCAACAGCTGGGACGAGATTTTGAAGGACGAGTTTTCGGGAGAAAACTACCTTAAAATCCGCGAATTTCTGAAAGACGAGTATTCTCATCACGTCTGCTATCCGTCGATGTACGACATATTCAACGCGCTGAAATACACCGATTATTACGCCGTTAAAGCGGTGATAATCGGACAAGACCCTTATCACGAAGAAGGGCAGGCTCACGGGCTTTCCTTCTCGGTGAAAAAAGGAGTGGATATTCCGCCGTCGCTTGTCAATATTTACAAGGAGCTGAAAAGCGATCTGGGCATTTCGCCCGCGCCGCACGGCTGTCTTGAAAGTTGGGCAAAGCAGGGCGTGCTTCTTCTGAACTCGGTATTGACGGTGCGCGCGCACCTTGCCAACAGCCACAAAAACTGCGGCTGGCAGATTTTCACCGACGATATTATCAAAAAACTTAACGAGCGGGACACCCCGATAGTCTTTATTCTGTGGGGCGCAAACGCCCGCTCGAAAAAGCAATATATTACAAATCCGATACATTACGTTATCGAAAGCGCACATCCAAGTCCGCTTTCTGCATACAACGGCTTTTTTGGCAGCAAGCCGTTTTCAAGGACGAACGAGTTTTTGGAAAAAAACGGTATCGCGCCGATCGACTGGGAAATTAAGGATTGATGAAAGAAAAAACAGGGCAGTTGTTCAAGGCTGTCGGCAAAAAAATTAAGAATCTTATGACTCCCGCGCGATATATCGTGCTCGGGTTTTTGGGCGTCATCGCCGTCGGGACGATTTTGCTGGTGCTTCCGTTTTCTTCGGCAAGCGGAAAGACAATCGGCTTTGTTCCCGCGTTGTTCACGTCGACGACCACGGTGTGCGTGACGGGGCTTACCGTCATAGATCCCGCAACTCAGCTGTCGATTTTCGGACAAATCGTCGTTTTGTTGCTCATACAAATCGGCGGTCTCGGGTTCATGACCACGACGACGTTCATGTTTATGCTTGTCGGCAAGAAAATCAGCCTGAAAGAGCGCATGACGATTCAGGAGTCGCTTGACCAGGACAGCCTGAAAGGCGTTGTGAAACTGACAAAACGAATCCTTGCGTTCACGTTCATTTTTGAAGGGTTCGGCACGCTGATGCTTATGACAAGGCTTGTCCCCGCACTCGGCGCGCGCGGCATATACGTTTCGTTGTTCACGGCGGTTTCGTCGTTCTGCAACGCGGGCCTCGACATAATGGGCAAAGACTACGGCGCGTTTTCCAGCATTTCGGCATTTTCGCACGATCCCGTCGTACTTATCACCGTAATGGTGCTTATCATATCGGGCGGGCTCGGCTTTTTGGTTTTCAACGACATATTAAGGAAAAAGAGAAACAGACCGCTTCGGCTTCACACGCGCGTTTCGCTTTCGATGACGGCGATTTTGCTTGTTGTCGGCGCGGCGATGATACTCGGTATCGAATGGAACAATCCCGGCACGCTTGGACCGATGGACTGGGGCGACAAAGTCCTTAACGCGTTTTTCCAGTCGACGACGGCAAGGACAGCGGGCTGGACGTCGATAAACCAGGCAAATCTCACGGACGGCGCAAAAGTCGCGACGATGGTGCTTATGTTCGTCGGCGCGTGTCCCGCATCGACGGGCGGCGGCGTAAAAACCACAACCATTTTCGTTATGATTATGTTGTTCGCGTCCGTATTCCGTGGCCGCGACGAAGTCGTTGTCGGCAAGGAAACAATCAACACAAGGACGATAAAACGCGCGGCGGTCGTTACGACGGCATGTTTCCTGGGATCTTTCGCGCAGGCTCTCATAATCTGGGCGACGGAGGCGGCGTACGGCGTGCAGTTGTCCGTCATCGACAGCATGTACGAGGCGTTCAGCGCGTTCGGCACGGTCGGCGTATCGGCAGGGCTCACGACATCGCTCCATACACCCGCGCTCATTACGCTGTGTTTTTCGATGTTCATCGGTCGTCTCGGGCCGCTGACAATCGGCGCCGCGCTTTTGAATACAAAAAAACAATCGGCAAATATCAAATACCCCGATGCCAAAATTCTTATCGGATAAGCGGAGGTTTATTTTATGAAAAACAAAAAATCGAAAAATCAACAATTTGCGGTAATCGGACTTGGCAGATTCGGCTCGACCGTCGCGAAAACCTTGTTTGAAAAAGGCGAGGAAGTCCTTGCCGTCGATATAAAAGAAGAGGTCATCACGGAAGCGCACGAGTACACCACGCACGCCGTCGTCGCCGACGTCACCGACGAACGCACTTTGCGCGCTCTCGGCATCGAAAACTTCGACGTCGTCATTATCGGCATCGCAAGCGACCTGGAAGCAAGCGTTTTGTGCACGCTCACCTGCAAGGAAATCGGCGTCAAAAAGGTCATCGCAAAGGCCGAAAACCTTAAACATAAAATGGTTTTGGAACGCGTCGGCGCGGACGAGGTCGTCATTCCCGAAATGGAAATGGGCGAAAAAATGGGCGCACGCCTTGCCAACCCCTTGCTGCACGACATAATGACCATAAGCAGCAAATACAGCATTATCGAAATGGAACTTCCGTCAAGTTGGGCGGGAAGCTCCCTTGTGACGCTTGATATCCGCAAAAAATACGACGTCAACGTTCTTGCGGTCGAGCGCGACAACGACGTCATCGTCAACTTCGCCGCGGACGAACCTTTGCTTGACGGCGACACTTTGCTTGTCGGCGGGAGCAGGGAGATGCTCGATCTTCTTCAAAACCAATACAATTAAGCAAAACGGCGATAATTCGCGCCTTTTCGGCGTTTTTACAGAACCCGAAAACTCGTGTACGCTCAGTACACTAGGGTTTTCGGAACCTGCAAAGAACCCCAAAAATCCATCAAATTCTCGCCGTTTTGGAAAAGATATTATTTAATCAAATTCTCGCCGTTTTGGGGAGAAAGTTTTTATATTTAAAAAAACCCACCTCGCACAGGTGGGATTTGTTTATATCATACCAATGGGATTACATCATCAGGTGGCATTTAATCATTTCTTGTTGCCAAACTCGTCTTCCAATTCAAGCAAGTAATCCGCGCTGACACCAAAGAATTTTGAAATCGAAACAAGAGCCGATGACGTGGGTTCTGTTTTTCCGAGTTCCCATTTCGCAACGGCGGACTGACTCACTTGCAGCGCCTTTGCGAGTTCGTATTGGCTCATATCTTGTGATTCCCTCAAATCTTTTATGATATCTTTGAACATACTCAAAGAATAATACAAATAAGTATTTTTGTACTTGACAAGTATTAAAAGACTTAATATAATTGAAATAAAGTACAAAAGTACTTAATAATTGCGGGGAGAAAATAATGAAACGTAAAACTACAATAGTATGTATTTTTCTGGTATTGATTTTGTCGATGTTTGTCACATGTTCATTTGTCGCTTGTGATAAAGAAGACGATAATCGCATTGCTTTGACCGTTGACAATGTACAACAATATGTAACTTTGTCCTGCAAGGGATATGGCGATCCTAGCTCTTATAAGAACGGCTATTATTCAAGGTTATTTGCAAGTGCGTCAACAGAGGGCATAGCCGGATATGAATATGAAAATGTATTTATTACTGTAAAAATCAACTTTGATGATGGTACTAATTATGCTGATCCGGAAATTGATTTGTCTTTGAATGTTGGAGGAAAAGCATACGAATCAACAACTTTTTTGATTTGCTTAAAGAACGATTATTATCTTATTCCTTCTACTGTATCCGGAAGCACTATTAGCGCAAACACATATTATGAAATTATTTCAGTTTCCGGTTATGTAAAAAAAGCATAAATGAGAGGTTTTAGGGAAGATATTATTTAATCAAATTCTCGCCGTTTTGAGAATTCGATAAAATATCGCATTTTTATTTATACTATTTAGGAGGGTTTTTATGTCAGCACCAGCCAGATGTCCAATGTGTGGAGAAACTTTAATGTGGAAACAAGTTGATACACAGAAAAAAGGATTTAGTGTAGGAAAAGCAGCTTTGGGGGGAATTTTACTCGGTCCCGTAGGTTTGATAGGAGGCGCACTAGGGAAAAAGAAAGTATGGTATGCGTGTGGAAAATGTGGTTTTCAACATGAATATAATGCCTAACCTTTCAAAAGTGTAGCAAACTATACTTAACCCTGTTAAGTCGTGTGTTTTGCAAAGCAAAAAGAAAGACTAACGAAAAATTTTCGTTAGTCTTTTATAGTGTCTTAAAAAATCCCTATGGGAAGAGCGCCAAACGGTGCTTTTTTGTTGGTTTTTTATTCCGCTTTGCTTTTCGCAACGGATATGCGTGAAAGTCATTTATAAATACCGAACAGCCATAAAACCGCCAACGCATATATTTAAAACAATACCTCGAAAGAAAACGGTCTATTGCTATATGGCAAGAGTGTCCTATTGACAGTCAAGAAAAAAAGATGTAAACGTCTTGCGCGCAGCAAAAAACGCACCGTGGAAACGGTGCGTTTTTGATTGGTTTAATAATTAGTCTGCTTTGTAGGGAAGCAATGCCATAACGCGGGCGCGTTTGATTGCGTCGGACAAGAAGCGTTGATGTTTTGCACAAACGCCGGTCATACGACGGGGCATCATCTTGCCTTTTTCGGTGATGTATTTGCGAAGTTTGGCAACGTCTTTGTAGTCGATTTCGGTTGCTTTATCGACGCAGAATTGGCAGACTTTCTTTTTGGGAATTCTTTTGCCGCCCTGAACGGGGCGTTTTACTTCTTCACTCATTTTAATATACCTCTTAATTATTGAGCCCTATATACGGGCGAAAATCAGAAGGGCAGATTCTCGTCAACGGCTTTAAGGTCGTCGAACACGCCGTCGTTTGAGGCGGATTCGTCTTCGGCCTTGGTGCTGAGGAACTGAACCTCGTCGGCAACGATTTCGGTGACGTATCTGCGGCTTCCGTCGGGAGCGTCGTAACTGCGGGTCTGAACCGATCCGGATACGGCTGCTTTACTGCCTTTTTTCAAGTATTTGTTGCAATGTTCCGCCTGCGTTCTCCATACGACAACGGGAAGGAAGTCGGTATCTCTTACGCCGTCGCTGTTGGAAAATCTGCGCGACACGGCAAGCGTGAATCTGCAAACGGGAATGCCCGAGCCGGTGTTGGTGAGTTCGGGATTCTTTGTTAAATTACCGATTAAAAATACTTTGTTCATAAATGACCCCTTATGCGGTTATTTGCGGATAATCATCTGACGTACGATTGCGTCTGTGATTTTCATCTGACGATCGATTTCGGCGGGAGCGGATGCGTCTGCCGTAAAGTTCATCAAGACGTAGTAGCCTTCGTTCTTATCGTTGATGGGATATGCATATTTGCGGGTACCCCACTTGTCAATGCCGTCAACGGTGCCGCCGAGCTTTACGACGAGGTCCGAGAACCTGTCGACGAGAGCAGCCTTGTCTTCTTCCGAAACGTCATTGTCGATGATGTAAAGGATTTCATACTTGTTCATCTTTTTATACCTCCTTGTGGACTTTGTGGCCTGCTTAAACAGGCAAGGAAATTCGTCGATAATATATCAACGTGCAATTATTATAAATAATTTATTCGTTTATGTAAAGCGAAAATCGGCGAAAAAGTCAGCGATTTAACGATTTTTTCAGCGATTTTCTTATTTTTTGCAGGGTGTTGTCGACTTTTTTTGTGGAAACCGAAAGAGAGGCGGCGATTTCCCGATACGAGTCGCCGTCAAGATAAGCGTAAAAAATCCGCTGTTCTTCTTCCGATAAAACGCTTTCGATTTCCCGCATTAAAAGGGTTTCCCGCTCCTCTTCGATATAAACGGTTTCGGGATTGCCCGAGGCGATTTCGACGTCGTCAAGCGGCACGCTGTCGTTAAGCGCGCGATTTTTCCCGCTTGAAGATTTCCTGATTAACCCGATGATTCTTTTTCTGACGCAGATGTAGGCGAACGTTGTGAAACTCGCGCCGGCTTTTTCGTCGTAATTCATAATCGCGTTGAACAGCGCGACCATTCCTTCCTGCACAAGATCGTCGGTGTCGCCCGACGGCAAAAAGAAGCGGCGCACCGCCTTGTTGACCAGCGATTTATGACGATGCAACAGTTCGTTTACGGCGGCGGAGTCGTTTGACTGCGCGCGTTTTGCAAGTTCCTCGTCGGGCAAAGTTTCGTATGTCATTTTCTGTCCTGTCGTACCTTTTCGTAAATCACGACGGCGGCGGCAACCGAGGCGTTCAGGCTGTTGATTTTTCCGCTCATCGGAATGGAAATTACGCCGTCGGCAAGTTCCTTTGAAAGGCGTTTTACGCCGCTGTCTTCACCGCCGACAAGCAATGCGATTGCTCCGGTAAGGTTTGCACGATACATAGGTTCACCATCCATATCCGCGCAATAAACATACACATTTTGCGATTTAAGATAATTTATCGCGTCGTTGACGTTGGTAACTTTCGCGATTTTCACGTGTTCCGCCGCGCCTGCGGAGCACCTTAAAACGGTGTCGTTCACGGTAACGCCGCGGTGCTTTCCGATGACGATCCCGTGCACGCCCGCGCACTCCGCCGTACGGATAATGCTGCCGAGATTGTGGGGGTCGGAAAGCTCGTCCAGAATCACGATAAAGGGCGGCTCGTCTTTCGATTTCGCAAAAGACAAAATGTCGTCCAAAGACGAATAAACAAACTCCGTCTGAGTAAGCGCGACTCCCTGATGTTTTGCGTTTTGCGTGATGCGGTCGAGCGCGGTTTTATCGACGACGGACACGACGATTTTCTTTTCTTTTGCAAGGGCGATTATGTTTTTTACGACGCCCGTCGTTTCGCCTCTTTGCACGTAAAGTTTTTCAACGGTTGCGTCGGAGCGCAACGCCTCATACACTGCGTTTTTTCCCGTAATTAACATGAGTTCTCCTTATTCGATTGAAAGCAATTCGTTCAGGCGGTCGTGTTTTCCCGTGAGATACAGGTATCCGAGAAGAGCCTCGAATCCGCTTGCTTTTTTGTAGTCGCCGATACTTGCGTTTTTTGCCGACGACGAATAATGTGCGTTTCTTGCGCGCTTGTAAACCGCGACTTCTTCTTCCGAAAGACACGGCAGCAGTTTTTCGATTTTATCCGCCTGCGCTTCCGCCTTGATTTCCTTGGTTGCGAGTTTATGGAGCGCGCCCGATTTTTTGTCGGACGAAATGGCAAGCCGCGTTCTGACGTACAGTTGTTGTACGGAGTCGCCGACGAAAGCGAGAACAAGCGGATTCATCTCGTCCGCTTCGGCTTTTGTGATTATCGTCGTAAGAAAAGGAATGGTATCTTGCATAAGACCGATTATATCACATCGAAGTGGCTTTAACAAGAAAAAATACGTATTGACCTTTTAACAAGATTAGTATAAAATATATTTACTATGAAAAACAAAAGATTTTTGAAAATAACGCTGATTGCCGCGGTTGTCGCGCTTCTTTGCGCCGCGCTTTGCGGATGCAGTCTTATACAAGGAATTTTACACCCGGAAGGGAAGTTTGCGCTGTCCGAAAGCGAGATAACGCTGAAAATCGGCGAAACGTACGACGTAACGCTCAGTAACGGGCGCACCGACGAGTTCACTTTGTCCACGTCGGACAAAACAAAGGTCGAAATATACGGGCGGACAAGCATAAAAGCCGTCGGGAAAACCAAAACCGCGGTCACGATTACCGCAACCAACGGCAAAGGCGACACGGCGGAACTTAAAGTAAACGTCGATTACGCCGACGTCTCAACGGTAAAAATCGACGTTGAAAATCAATATCAGTTGTTGCAATCGGGCGAAACGCCGAAAAGCGTCGATTTTTCCGCAACGCTCAACGACGGCACGAACCCCGCCACCGTCTTTTCGTGGAAAGTCACGAACGGCGCGGGCGAAGAAGTCGCGACGGCAAGCGGTAAAACCGCGTCGTATCTTCCAAGCCCGGGCGAAATATATTTTGCCACCGTAACGGCGGGCGGAAAATCCGCAACCGTCGGATTCTGCGCCGTCGAAGAACTTCTTGTATATCTTGACAAATATCGCGTCGGCACGGAAGAAAAAATCGTCGTGCGCGCAAGATATTTCGACAACTCGCTTCTTGGCAAAACTGCGACGGCGTACGTTTACGACGAAGGCGGGAATTTGATTTCCACGACGACTCTTGAAACAATCCGTTCAAACGGCATGGGCGAGGTCAACGACACGATTGCCGCAATCGGAAAAGAAGGGAATTTCACCTTAAAAGTCGATGTGGACGGAGTAAGCCGCGACGTTAGTTTCGTCGTCAAGGACAACGTTGCCGCAAACCATATCGAAGTCGGCGTGACGGGAAATCTCAGCCAGACTACGGCGGAAACGGTAACGTTCACGGCAACTCTTTCGCCCGCAAAAGCCGACGTCGAAAGCGTCAAATGGTACGTCAACGACAAGTATTATTCGACGGGCAAAACCTTTTCGTTTAAGCCGACGAACCGCGGCGAATATAAGGTAACGGCGGAAATAAACAAAATCACGAAAACAAAAACAATCGTATATCTTTCGGAGCACGACGAAGCGTGGTACTACGCCTCGCACTTCCACGACTACGGCGGATACGCGCAAAACAGATATATAACGTCCAAGGAAGAACTTAAAAACCTTATCCTTTTCGTTCTGGAAAACAAAATCGCGGAAATTAAGTTTTACGCGGGATACGCGACGCCCGAAACCGTGGAAAACGACGTGTCCGAAGTCAGGGATTGCGTTGAAGAGTCGGGCATTATCCCGGGATATTCGCTTGAAACGAGCGGCAACGAGTTCACGATAAAATTCAGGTTCTTCGCCGACGAGGCAGGTCTTATCGAGACGGTCAATTCGCCCGAGTACGACGCGCCCGACGGATTTGGTGACGCCGTGCAAAACACTTATTCGAAACCCCATTACGACAACGTAAAGAAAACAAGAAACTTTTATATCGACAGCGTGAAAGAAACGATGAGCGTGTCGACCAGCAACATGCTTTACAAGGCGGTGGCGTGGGGCTACAAGCCCGTGTTTATGGGTTCGCAAGCCGACAATTTGCAACAAATTTACGATAACGCGAAAGACGCGCTGTCTTATATCGTGTCCGACGAAATGAGCGAATACGAAAAAGTCCACGCAATCTACGACTACATAATCTACAACGTGCGCTACGACCACGACTGTGCAAACGCCGAAGATAAATATGTAAGCGGAAATCTCAGCCTTAACGAAAAAATGAAATATTACGGATATTACCTTGAAGGGATATTCCTTGATAAGTTTTATAAGAAAGATATGCACGCCGTCTGCGACGGGAAGTCGAAAGCGTTCGTTTTAATGTGCGGAATCGAGGGTATCACCGCCGTACGTATCAGCGGCAAAGCGTCAAGCGACGGCAAAAACTTCGGCGGACACGCCTGGAACAAAGTCCTGCTTGACCTTAACGGCACGGGGGACAAGGAATGGTATTTCGTCGACACGACCTGGGGCGACGTCGGCGACAACAGCAAGGAATTTTTGTCGCACGCCTACTTCCTGTTGTCCGACGACGAAGTGAAAAACACCCACGTTGAAAACCCGGGACACGATTATCCGAAAGCGGAAGGAAAGTTCGATTATTACGCGCACGAAACTTATACGTCAAGCGGCACGGAATACAATTACGTTATTACAAACAAAAATCTGGCGGCACAGCAAATGGCGCGCGCGTTGAAAACGCTCCCGAAATCGACGATTGTGGAGTTTGAATTTGCGTTTTCCTTAACGAAGTACGCGGCGGAGAATTACGCAAAAGAAGCGATGAAAGCGTCCGGGCGTGAAAGGTACAGCTTTGCGATAATACGCTCAAACGTTCTGGTGATTATGATCGGCGCCGCTGCGTAATCAGCGCAAATAACAGTTCAATAATACAAAATCCCGCAATAAAGCCTGCGATTTGGTAAAATCTTATGTTACCGCCGCAGGTTTTTTCAAGCGCGAAAAACAGCATTGCGAGCGTTGCCGCCGTAAAAATAACGTCGGAAAAGAACGCGAAAAACTTCTTTCTCACGACTTTCCGCAATCCGCGAAGCAGGGCGTAAAGCACGCCCGACGTCATTCCGCAAAGAATCATCGAAAGAAAGATAAAACTTTCGGAAATTATCGAGTGCGTCATTTGAAAATCTTTTTGATAAGTCCCGCCTTCGTGAGCGTTTCCGAAAACCTGATTTCTTTCACTCTGCCGGTTGCCGAAAGCCGTCCCGAGTCAAGGTTGATTTCGGTGACGGAAAGCCCTTCGCCCGTGATTGTCAACGTTTCCTTGTTTTGCATCAATACAATCGACTTGTCGCCCGACGAAATCACTTTTGAAACGGACGTAACGGTCAGGCGGTCGTTTTCGAGCGCGAGCGCTCCTCTTTTTTCGTTTTCCATAAAAACAATGTATGCATTGAGTTTTCATAAATTGACAAACTCTTATTACTTGTTTATAATAGTTGTATTATTTTAGTGAGGGACTTATGTTATTCGGAGTAATCGACATAGGCAGCACGTCCGTAAGGCTTATGATGACGGACGGCGAAAAGGTCGAAAAAAGGGTGAACACGACGCGTCTTGCCGAGAATATGGACGAGATGAACACGTTGCAACCCGTCAGTATCGAACGTACGGCTCAGGCCGTTGCGGAGTATTATTTCGTTGCGATGCAAAACGGCGCGGAAGACGTCTATGCCTATGCGACGGAAGCGGTGCGCTCCGCGAAAAACAAATACAGGTTCGTCGACAGAGTCAGGGAACTTTGCGGGCTTGAAATCGACATTCTGGACAAAAAGACCGAGGCGGAAATCGGGTTCTTGGGCGCAAGCACAAAAGGCAGATGCTGCGTTATCGACATGGGCGGCGCAAGCACCGAAATTTCGGTCGGCGACGGCGAAAACATATTATATTCCAAAAGTTTGCCGTACGGCATCGTCAGGCTTTCCGCAATCGAGCGCGAAAAAATCGAAATGACGCCGTTCATCAACGACTGTCTTATGGGATACGGCGAAATTCCGCCGTTTGACAACGTCGTCGCAATCGGTGGCACGATATCCACGATGGCGGCAATGAAAAACCAACTTGAAAAATACGATCCGAACGTCGTCAACGGCTCGGTGCTGACGCTTTCCGACATCGAAAACATGTACGACAAAATCAGCAAAATGACGATGGAAGAACGCCGCCACGTGAAAGGACTCCCCGAAAAGCGCGCGGACATCATCGCCCCGGGCATACTCATGTATTCGCTTATTCTGAAATATCTCGGCGCGGACAAACTCACCGTCAGCGAGGGCGACGGCGCGGAAGGCTATCTCATCAAACTCGGCGTATTGCCGCACGGGTTCAGGGCAATTTATCAGAAGATAATTTAATTTAAGGATATTTATGAAAAATCTTACAAGCAGCGAACTTCGCAAAATTTATCTCGACTACTACAAATCAAAGGGACACGCCGTTATTTCCAGCGCGTCGCTTATCCCCGAAAACGATCCGACGGTTTTGTTCACGACTGCGGGCATGCACCCCCTCGTACCGTACCTTCTCGGCGAAAAACACCCTGCGGGCAACCGTCTGACCGACGTGCAAATCTGCGTCCGCACGGGCGATATCGAAGAAGTCGGCGATCCGACGCACTGCACGTTTTTTGAAATGCTGGGCAGATGGTCGCTCGGAGACTACTTCAAGGAATACGCAATTTCGTGCTCGTACGACTTTTTGCTGAACCGGCTGGAATTTGACAAAGACAAATTCGCGGTTACCGTTTTCAAGGGCGACGAAGACTGCCCCCGCGACGACGAAAGCGCGGAATTCTGGAAAAAGATGGGCGTCCCCGAAGACCGCATTTTCTTCCTTCCGAAAGAAAACAACTGGTGGGGTCCTGCCGGCGTTACCGGTCCTTGCGGTCCCGACACCGAAATGTTCATCGACACCGGAAAACCCAAATGTTCGGACGAATGTTCGCCCGCGTGCGACTGCGGCAAGTACGTCGAAATCGGTAACGACGTCTTTATGCAATACTTCAAAAACGCCGACGGCACCTTCTCGCCGCTTAAACAAAAGAACGTCGACGAGGGCATGGGGCTTGAACGTATGCTTTGCATTCTGAACGGATACAAATCGGTTTATGAAACCGACTTGTTCAAACCCGCGATCGCGCTCATCGAAAATCTTTCGGGACACAAGTACGACGAAAGCGAAACCGTCACGAAAGCGATGCGTATAATCGCCGACCATATCCGCACCTCGACCTTCCTTATCGGCGACGTGAAAGGCATTGTGCCAAGCAATGTCGACCAAGGCTATATTCTTAGGAGACTTATCCGTCGTGCGGTGCGTTTCGGACGCATCATCGACCTTCCCGAGCGTTCCCTTTCCAAAATTGCGGAACAGTATATTTCGCAATATCAGGACGTTTATCAGTATCTTTTGACCAATAAAGACAGGATTGTGTCGGAACTTGACAAGGAAGAAATCAGATTTTCCAACACCTTGCAACAAGGACTGAAAGAGTTTGAAAAGGTCATCACGCACATTCCCACAAAGACGATAAGCGGAAAAACCGCGTTCCGTCTTTACGATACTTTCGGATTCCCCATCGAGATGACGGAAGAACTCGCGCACGAAAACGGCTTCGAAGTCGACGTACAAGGATACGAAGACGCGTTCAAGGAACATCAGAAAAAATCGCAGGCGGGCGCGGAACAGAAATTCCACGGCGGGCTTGCGGACAATTCCGAAGAGACCGCAAAACTCCACACTGCAACGCACCTTTTGCATTCCGCTCTTATGAAAGTTCTGGGCGGCGAGGCGCGTCAGCGCGGCAGCAATATCACCGCCGAAAGATTAAGGTTCGACTTCGGTTTCGACCGCGCAATGACGGCGGACGAAATAAAGGCGGTTGAAGACCTTGTCAACGAACAAATCAAAAAGAATATCCCCGTCGTGTGCGAAGAAATGACCGTTGACGAAGCGAAAGCGCAGGGCGCAATCGGTATCTTCGACAACAAGTACGGCGAAAAGGTAAAAGTTTATACCATCGGCGATTTCAGCAAGGAAATTTGCGGCGGACCGCACGCAAACAACACGGGCGACTTAAAATCTTTCAAAATCACGAAAGAACAGTCAAGCTCCGCGGGAGTCAGGCGTATCAAAGCCGTCATCGGTCAATAAAACCGAAAAAAAACCAACGAAAAAACTCAACCAAAAAGAAAACACAAAACCAACGCGGTTTTGTGTTTTTTATTTTGCCGTTCAGCGGTTGTTTTCAAGGAATTTGTCGATATAGTTGCCGACGCTTAACGCGTGTTCCAGATATTTATCGGGCGAGGCGTCGTAAACGTAGGCGGCGTCCTTCGTTTCAAGCGTAGTCGTGCCGTGGTAACTCGTTTTCGCAAGGCGGGGCAGCGTGTACTGCCAGTCGATGCTGCCGTCAAAGGGAATGAAGTGGGAATCCTTATCGGCGAAATTGTCGTGCAGGTGCAGGGCGAAAACCCTGTCGCCGAAAAGCCCCAGCCAATCCTGAACGCGCCAGTAGTGGTCGTGTCCGACGTCATAGCAAAGCCCGACGTAAGGCGACTTGAAATTTTCCAGAACGTAGGTGACGTGGTCTTTCGTGATGACGTTTTCAAACGCAAGTTTCACGTTTGCGTTTTCCGCAAATTTCACAAGGTCTTCGATACGATTCGTGCCGATTGTCGACACAAAAGGCGGAAAATCGCCGTGCGTCAGGTGGCAGACAACCGTTTTCACGCCGTGTTTCGAGGCTGCCGCAATTTCGTCCTTAAAGCGGGAAATGCGTTCGTCCCCTTCCTTGCAGTCGATCCACATTTCGTTCAGGTGATCGCAGCTTAAATGGAAGTTTTCAATGAAAAGCCCGGCGCGTTCGGCAAGGGTGGCGCGTTCGTCCGCGGATTCTTTGGCGTCGGGGCCGAGCCATATCATGACCGAGCCGAAGCCCTTTTCTTTGAACTTATCGAAGCGTTCCGCCATGCTAAGGTTCATTAAATTGTTTGACGTTAAACCGACCATATAAATACCATTACCTCGTTTGATAGGATTATAGCACCGATTTTAAAATATGTAAAGAGCGCGTTATTATCTTGTGTTCATAACGAATGACAAATAAACAAAAGTTTTGTATAATCGGACGTATGAGAATCGAGATTATCAACGGCTCCGTCGAGTACGACGGCAATACGGTGCTTTCCGAAATAAATTTTTCGGTGTCGGACAAGGAAAAAATCGCGCTTGTCGGCAGGAACGGCTCCGGAAAAACCAGCATATTGAAGTGTATTAGCGGGGAAGTGCCGCTTGTGTCCGGCACCGGCGACGAAAAATTCTCGTTTTCGATATCGGGCGCGCCGAAAATCGGATATCTTCAACAGGTGTCTTTGAACGACGAACTGACTCTCCGGCAGGAAATTTTGTCGGCGTATAAGGACGTCGTCGGACTTGAAAACAAATTGCAGAACCTTCTTGACAAAATGAGCGAAAACCCGTCGGACGAAAACGTCGGCGCGTATTCGCGCGCAATGGAAAGGTTTGAAAATATCGGCGGATACCTTTATAAAAAGGAATATCTGACGGCGGTGAGCAAATTCGGGTTTTCCGCCGAAGACCTTGACAAAAAACTTTCGTGCTTTTCGGGCGGACAGCGCACAAAAATCGCGCTTATGAAACTGCTGCTTGAAAAACCTGACGTTTTACTTCTGGACGAGCCCACGAACCATCTTGACATTGCCGCGGTGGAGTGGCTGGAAGGATACCTAAAAAATTATAAAAATTCGGTCGTCATCGTGTCGCACGACCGTATGTTTCTGGACCGCATCGTCGGCGTCGTTTACGAAATCGAGTACGGCGTCACGACAAGATATAAGGGCAACTACACGGCGTTTTTGGCGCAAAAACAACAGGCGTACGACAAGGCGCTTAAAGACGCAAAATGGAAATCCGCCGAAATCGACAGGCTCCGAAAAATTGTCGAAAGATTTCGCTACAAGGCGACGAAAGCCGCAATGGCGCAGTCGAAACTGAAAGAAATCGAAAGGCTTGGTACTGTCGAAACCCCGCGCCGCTTCGACACCTCGACGTTTGCTTCGTCTTTCCAGCCCGAGTACGAAAGCGTTAGGGACGCGCTGTTTGTGAAAGACCTTGTTTTCGGATACGATAAACCGTTGGGCGAAATATCGCTTGCCGTCGAAAGGGGGCAGAAAATCGGCGTGATCGGCAGCAACGGCACGGGCAAATCTACGTTACTTAAAACGATAACGGGGCTTATTCCGCCGCTTTCGGGCGACGTCCTATTCGGCGTGAAAACGCGCGTTGGGTACTTCGACCAGACCATTGCCGCAACGAAAAGCGAGTTGAGCGTCCTTGAAGACTTCCGCGCGGAGTTTCCGGAACTTAACGACGGAGAAATACGAAAAACGCTGGGCGGATTCTTGCTTTCGGGCGACGACGTTTTCAAGTGCGTCAAAGATTTGTCGGGCGGCGAAAAGGTGCGCCTTGCGCTTTCAAAAATATTCCGCCGTCGTCCCAACTTCCTGATTCTCGACGAGCCGACCAACCACATGGACATCATCGGCAAGGAAACCCTTGAAAAACTTCTGATGGACTTTTCGGGCACGGTCATCGTCGTGTCGCACGACAGGTATCTTATAAACCGCGTTGTAAAAAGCCTTATCGTGTTTGAAAACGGCGGGGTAAGATACTTCGACGGCACTTTCGACGAGTACGAAGAAAGAGAAAAAGAAACCGCGGAAGAAGTCGCAAAGGAAAAGCCCGAAAAAACCAAAAAAACCGGCGGGGAACGTTACGTCGAAAGTAAGGAAGAAGCACGGCGCAAACACCGCGTTGAGTTTTTGGAAAAAAAGATCACCGCGCTTGAAGAAGAACTAAGCCGGGCGCAGGCAAAACTCGACGACGAAACCGTCAACACCGACTACAAAAAAGTAATGGCGGTCGAAGAAGAAATAAAAACGATTGAAGAAAAACTTGATCCGCTGATAACCGAGTGGACGGAACTTTCGGAATAAAAGAAGGGATAACGCAAAAAGCGTTATCCCTTCTTTTTTTGGCGTTTATCTTTCAAAATCGTCGCATCAAAGTTTTGTTTTTGACAAGAAAGTGGTTTTTGGCGGTTTTATTTTATTTCGATGACTTCGTAGCCTTCGTTTGTTACCGCGGATTTCAACACGTCGTTGTTTACGTCCGACGAAAGCGTTACGACCGCCGTTTTGTTTTCAAGCGACACTTCGACGTCTTTGACGCCGTCGACTTTTTGCAGGGCGGATATCACGTGAGCCACGCAATGCGCGCACATCATACCTTCGATTTTCAACGTTTTTTTCATACTTTGTTCTCCTTTTTTAATTTCGGTGTTTTTGGTTTTTGAAACATCGTTCACGTCGATTTTCACGACTTTTTTCCTGTGTTTTACGGGCTTGTCAAGGTTGATAAGATTAAGTCTTAACGCGTTCAGCACGACGCATACGCTTGAAAGGCTCATTGCCGCCGCGCCCCACATGGGATTCAGCGTAACGCCGAGCGGAGAGAACACGCCTGCGGCGATGGGAATACACACGACGTTGTAAATAAACGCCCAGAACAGGTTTTCGCGGATATTCAGAAGGGTGCGGCGAGAAAGGCTTATCGCGCGCGGCACGTCCGAAAGTTCCGACTTCATCAGCACGACGTCCGCGCTGTCGATTGCAACGTCGGTGCCCGCGCCGATTGCAATGCCGACGTCCGCGCGGGTAAGGGCGGGAGCGTCGTTGATTCCGTCGCCGACCATGACAACCTTTCCGTACTTTTGAAGGTTTGACAAAACGGCGTCTTTTTCGTCGGGAAGAACGTCCGGGATAACGCAGTCGACGTCGCAGGTTTTTGCAACCGCATTTGCGCTGAGTGCGTTGTCGCCCGTAAGCATGGTTACGAACAGACCTTGTTCTTTCATTCGTTTTATCGCGCCCGCGCTTTCAGGTTTCAGCTCGTCCGACACGGCGATGACGCCGATAATTTTATTGTTTTTCGCAACGTACAACGGGGTTTTGCCGTCCCGCGCGAACTTTTCGCCTGTCGGGGAAGCGTCGTTTGCCGCCGCGCCGATATTTTTCATGAGGGCTGCGTTTCCGATGACGATTTCGTCGCCGCTCACGATTCCTTTCACGCCGTGTCCCGAAAGGTTTTCAAACTTTTCCGGGGTGAAAACCGTTATGTTTTTTTCTTCCGAAAAGCGTACGATCGCCGTCGCAAGCGGGTGCGAACTGCCTTTTTCAAGGCTTGCGGAAAGCGCGATAATTTCTTCTTCGGAATCACCCGACAAAGCCGAAACGTCGGTGACGACAGGCGTGCCTTTCGTTATGGTGCCCGTCTTGTCCAGAACGACGATATCTGTTTTTCCCGCTTCTTCAAGGGCGGTTGCAGTCTTGAACAAAAGTCCGTTTTTCGCGCCTTTTCCGCTGCCGACCATAATGGCGACGGGGGTTGCAAGACCTAAGGCGCACGGGCAACTTATGACAAGCACGGATATGGCGTGCGTAAGGGAAGTCGCAAAGTTTTTCGTGACGGCAATCCACACGATAAAAGTAACGATTGCGACGCAAATGACGCTTGGCACGAATATTCCGGATACTTTATCTGCCGTTTTTGCAATCGGGGCTTTTGAAGCGGACGCGTCCTGCACAAGTTTGACGATGCGCCCGAGCGTGGAATCTCCGCCGACGGAAGTGGCTTTTGCGGTGATAAAGCCGTTGACGTTCGTCGTGCCGGAAATAACCTTATCGCCGACGGATTTATCGACGGGCATACTTTCGCCCGTTACCGCCGATTCGTTGACGGAGCCGCTCCCCGACAATATTACGCCGTCCGCGGGAAAGTTCTCGCCGGGGCGTACGACAAACGCGTCGCCCGTCGAAAGTGAAGACAGCGGAATTTCTTTTTCTTCGCCGTCCTTAATAACCCTTGCGGTTTCGGGGGCAAGGTTCATCAACCCATTTATAGCGGACGTGGTTTTTCCTTTGCTGTAAATTTCCAGCGTTTTTCCAAGGGTGATAAGTACAAGTATCATCGCCGCCGACTCAAAGTACAAGGTGTGCGGAAGATGATGAAGATATGAGGTATTTACGCCTGCGCGGATCATAAGCGCGACGCTGTATACGAAAGAAATGCCGCTGCCCATCGACACAAGAGTATCCATATTCGGCGCGCGGTGGAAAATCGCCTTTGTGCCGCTCACGAAAAACTTTCCGTTGATGACAAGTATGACGAAAGAGAACACAAGTTCGTATATCGCGATACCCATCGGGTTGCCGTTCAGCGCGCCCATATCCCAGCCGAACATAACGCCGCCCATCGACACGTACATAAGGGGGATAAGCAGGACGGCGGACACGGCAAGGCGGATTATCGAGCGGATAAGCGGATTGACTTTTTCCTTTTTTTGCGATTTATCGTTAAAAAGAGCGGCTTTATACCCCGCGCCCGAAACGGCACGTTCGATTTTTTCGACAGTGGCAGGCTCGTCAAAGTCGACGGTCATTTGATTTGTGAGAAGGTTCACGGCGACGTCTTTTACGCCGTCAAGTTCCCTTACGACCTTATCGACGCGCGCGGCGCATGCCGAGCAACTCATACCGTAAACGTTGAATTTAAGTTTTTCCATAATTTAACTATTTCAGTTTTTTAATGAGTTCAACCGCCTCGTCAAGGATTGAGGTGTTTCCGTCTTTCACGTTTTCGACGACGCAGGTTTTGAAATGGTCGGACAGAATTTCATACCCGAATGCCGACAGCGCGCTTTCGGCGGCGGACAACTGCACGAGTATGTCGCCGCAATAACGATTGTCGTTCAACATATTTTTTATGCCGTTTAACTGTCCGATTATGCGGTTTAACCTGTCGTTCAGGCATTTGAGAGATTTTTCGTCGCGCGGCGTGTGCTTCTTTCGGCAGCAATCGGCGCAAGATATTTCGGCGCATTTTACGTTTTCCATTTTGCTATTCTCCGTTAATTTTCAATATACCCTATGGGGGTATGTAAATATAGTATAAAACCATATTTTTTATTTGTCAAGAGCGGCGATATTTATTTTTTGCAAATACTATACAAAAAGTTGAATAACGAAACAAAAGGCGTTTCGGGCGGTTTTATCGTTGACAAATATGTTTTTTGGATATATGATAAGGTATCTAATAATTTTTATTAGAACACGCACGCGTGCATACGCGATATATTACTTGAAGATAAGAGATACAATGAAAAATAATAAAAAAACACTTGGCACGCCGATCGACGGTTCGTTGCCCCTTGAAGTAAAAAATCTTTTCAAAAAGTACGGCAAAAAATCCGATTATGCCGTAAAAGACATCTCTTTTTCTTGTGCGGAAGGGGAAGTCGTCGGTATCCTTGGCGCAAACGGCGCAGGAAAATCCACCACTCTTAAATGCATCACGGGAATGATTCCGTTAAGTTCCGGCACGATAACCGTGTCGGGGTACGACGTGTCGAAAAATCCCGTGGAAGCCAAGCGCAATTTTTCTTTTGTCACCGACAATCACACGGTGTTCACAAAAATGACGGGCATGCAATATCTTTCGTTCATGAGCGACGTTTACGGCGTGCCGAACGAAAAGCGCGACGAGAAAATCAAGGAGTTGGAAGGGGTATTCAAACTCGGCGACAGCATAAACAAACTTATTTCGGGATACTCCCACGGAATGAAACAGAAAATATGTATGATGGGTTCGCTCATTCACGAGCCGCGGCTGTGGCTTCTTGACGAGCCGATGCTCGGTCTCGATCCCCGCACGCAGAACTCCGTCATAAACTATATGCGCGAGTACGTGCAGACGGGCAAAACCATTTTATTTTCGTCGCACAATCTCGACGTCGTGGAAAGGGTTTGCGACAGGGTGATTATAATTGCCGCGGGCGAACTCAAAAAAATCATCGTCACCGGCAAGGACAAATTCGACGGCGACGAACTTATCGAAAAGTATTACGATACTAATAAGGAAGACTGATGCTGGGCGTACTTCTGAAAAAACAGATGACCGAAAAGTTGTCTTATTTCAAGCGTGACAAAAAACGCATCGATATCGTCGGCGCGTTGCTTACGCTTGTGATGACGGCGTTTATTATGTACGTCGTTATCGAGGTGTTCGGCGCGTTTGTCGCGAAATATACCGAAATCAGGCTCAACGGCGTACGCGACGTGCGCGCGCGGCAATATGAAATAATGACGTTCGTGTATGAATTCGTTTTCGTGGTCGACGTTATCGGCGGCGTCGTCTCAATAAACCGCGCGATTTTTGAAAGCGACGACAGAATGATTATCCAGACTCTTCCCGTAAAGGCGTCGGACGTACTGTATTCAAAAATCATTTTCATTTACGCAAAACAGGTGTTGTCGGCGTTTGTGATTCTCGTGCCGTTCGTGGCGGTGTTCGCAAGCGTGACGAAGCAGGGCGCGGGATACGTGATCCTCGGGCTGCTTGCGGCGTTTATTATTCCCGTTATGTCGCTTTCGGTGTCGAGCGTGCTTGCGATGCCGTATTATTACGTCAAAAAGTTTTTCTCGTCGAAGTACGTTTGCCTGCTTGTGATAGTAACGCTGGTGCTTTTCGCGCTGTTTTATTGCTATGCGACGGTGCTCGACTTCTTAAAAACCCTTATGTCAACGGGCGAAATCAAGTTTTTCTTTTCCGAAAAGACGATGACGACGATAATTTCGTTGACGAAAAACCTTGTCCCCGCAAACTTTATCGCGGCGTTCACACTGAAAACGAACGTCTGGAAAAATCTGGGGATAATCGTGGCGATAACCGTCGCGACGGGCGCAATCGGCATTCTCATAACGTCGCTTTTGTACAACAAGGCGATGAAAACGCGCGCGACGGCGGGCGCAATAATGATTTTTGCAAAAAAATCCGCGGCAAGAAAACTCCCGCCGTTTTTAAGTCTTTTGAAAAAGGAATTCAATCTCGTGCTGTTCACGCCCGATTACGCAGTGCAGTACTTCACGGTGGCGGCGATAATGCCGCTTATGGTATATTTTTGTATGGGCATTGGCAAAAACTTCCTGACGTCGCTCGTTTTCGTTCAGAGCGATTTCGAGCTGGCGATTTTGCTCACGGTGCTTTTCGGCGCGCTTACGAACACGTTCTGCGCGACGAACGTCAGCCGCGACGGGAAGTCGTTTTATGTCGAAAAGACGTTGCCGCTTTCGATAAACGAGATTATGGGCGCGAAAATCGCACTCAGTTTTGCGGTGGCAGTCTTGTCCGTCGGCATTGCGGCGACGGTGCTTCTTGCAAAGAAATACGTGTCGACGGGCGAAGGCGTATTCGTGTTTTTCGTCGGCGCGATGATGGCGTTGTCGCAGATACTGTACGCCACAAGAAAGGATCTGAACAGTCCTCAGTTTTCGCTGGAAGAAGACAACGTCGTGAGGGAAAGCAACAACAACGTGTCGATAATCGTCGTGCTGGGGCTTGTGTCCGCGATGATTCTTGGCGGAATACCCCTTTTCGTCAACGTATTGTCGAACGTCAGGGGCAAAGATATGCGCTGGTTTACTTACGTTTTCGTGAGCGTGTGCGCGGCGGCGGAGTTTGTCGGCTCGCTTTTATATTACCTTATCGGGATTAAAGCCCGCTTTGACAGGGTAACGGAGGGGGATTGATATGAAAAAGAAAATAATCGCGCTTATAATGATAATACCGATTGTGTTTCTGATCGCGCTGTTCTCCGTGGGAAAAGCGGCGGGCGTTTACGCGGACATTCCCGTGACGGGCATACAAATCACGACGCAGAACGAAGAAGGGTTTATCGACGTGGACGTTGCCGATTACGACCCCATCGCGTTTTTGGCGCAGGTGCAGCCCGTCAACGCAAGGAATCAGAAATATTCGTTTGAAATATCGGGCGTCGGCGGCGACGAAGCCCCCGACGGATTTGAAATAATCGACGGAAAACTTCATATAGATAACGTAGGAAAGGTGAAAATCACGGCGATTTCCGCCGAAAAAGGATTTAAGGACAGCGTCATAGTTTCCGCATATTCCACGAAAGTGTTGAAAATATTTCCGCTTGTCAACAGGATTGAAGACGGCGGCGAAATCGTCGAAATTGAAGTCGGCGACGAAATCGTCGAAATCGAAGGCGGCGACTATGTTTTCGGCGCAAAACTTTACCCCGAAAACCTTTCGGGCGAAACAAGGATATTTGAAGAAATCGGCGACAATCACATTCTGAAACTCAACGCCGTCACGGGCGTGGCGCAGGCGCTGTTTTCGGGCGAGACGCAGATCAGAATTACTTGTCCCGAAGGACGAGAAGGGCTTGAAAAGGTTTTGACCGTCAAGGTCAACGTCGATACCGACAGCACGGGCTTTGCGGTCAACGGAAAAAGCAGCGGCGCGAAAGTCACCGTGAAAAACAAAGCGACAACGGCAAAACTTTTCGTCGAAAGCAAAAACGACGCCCTTGAAATATCCGACCTTACTTTGCCCGAAGGAGTCACGGCAAGCGGAATCGAAAGGATTTCCGAAAACAAATTCGTATTGACCTTGTCTTTTGACAAAGAATTTTCGGACGAAGAAATTTCGGGAAAGGTCGGCGCAACGGACTTTTCTTTGGAGTTTACCGAATATAACCTTGACGTGCGTACGTCGTATTATGACGGCGAAGGCGACGAAATCAAGCAAAAAAACACCACGAAAGTCACCTACGTCGCATATTCCGAAAGCGATGACGACGCGGACGTGAAATTTGAAATAATCGACGGCGCAGACGTAATAACCCTTGAACAACACGGGCAGTTTGCAACTATTACCGCAACGAAAAGGGGCTTTGCCAAAATCAAAATCACTGCCGAACACGACGGAAAAGTCATCAAAGAAATCGAAAAGACAATCCGCGTCGTGCCCAACGTGTATGCGATGGAGTTTGCGGACAGCGCGAAAGAGTACGGAATCGAAAACATACTGACAATCGGCGGCAAAAACCACAAAGGAAGACCGGACACAAGGACGATTTTCGTAAGGGTTGTCACGGAAGCGGGCTCCGAAACGTTCACGGACGAATTTATGAACGTCGCGTTTTCCGACGACAAAGAGTTTTTTACATGCAAGACGAAATCGGAAGAAAACGCCGACGCGATTTCTGCGGAAATCAGGGCAAAGGGCACGGGGCTTACCACGCTTAACGCACAGTTGACGGAATATAACCAATACTTCGGCACGAACATCTGCGCGAAAATCAGACTTCGTGCGGTCAAAGACGGCAGAAACGTCGGCAATTACGAGGAACTGAAAACGGTGACCGAAGCCGGGCATATCGTCGTGCTGACAAGCGACGTGATGCTGGGCGTCAAAAACGACGGCACGGCTATGACCGAAGACGAACTCAAAAAAGACGTCAAAAAATTCACAACCACGTACGACAAAACGTATCTTGATAACATCGGCGAAAACGACGAAAACAAGAAAGTTCAATATCTTATCGAGTTCAAAAACCACGTTTACGGCAACGGCTTTGAAATCAACGCCGACAAGTTCACGCAGTGCAAGGATGCGACGGGGATTCCGAAAATTTTCAAAGGGCCTTTGAATTTCGTCGCGATATCGTCCGCAAGCGTCAAAGGACAGGACAACATTTCTTTCCTTGTAAGGACGGACAAAGTGCTTATAAACAACGTCGTCTTAAAAGGTTGCAGCGACGATAGCCTTCTTGAAGAAGACGGACAGTTCAACTTGTCGAAACTCAACTACGTCGGCACTACGCTTGAAATCGCAAAAAGCGCAAAACTTCTGAACAGCCGCGTGTCGAACGGGCGCACCGTCGTCAGAATTTTTGCGGGCGGATCCACAATGGGAAGTCCCGTTGTTGAAGACAAAGCGGCGTTTAACGTGCAAGATGAGAAGATAAACGTGCATATTGAAAGTTGCGTGCTTTCAAACGCGCGCGAATTCATATTGAAAATCGGCAGTAACCGCGCGCTGAAACAAACTGACGAAGTGCAAAGAAAACTTCTTGACGCAAACAACAATCCGTATTCGCCTTACGATGAGAGCAACAAGACGGACAAATACTTTAACGACAATTATCTTATCAACGACGTTACGCTTAAAAACTCGGTGCTCGAAACGTCGGGGTTGTTCTCGGTCGGTATGGAAACGCACTTCTCGGGCGAATTCTTGTTAGGCGGCACGATAACGACGTGGGAAGGATGCGCGGCGACTTCGTATGCGTCGGCGCTTCGCATTGTCGGCGACGTAAAGATGCTTGACTGGAAAAACCTTTCAAACGTCGACAGCAGCACGCTTATCGAAGTTACCGGCGATGCAAATCCGTGGCTTTCGATGAACGTTGCGGAAATGATGAAAGAAGTCGCAAAGGTAAAGTCGGAATGCCGCGATATAATCCTGAACGTCGGCGGGACGGAATACGTCCACGGCGGCATAGCGTTTTACGGCGGCGGATATAACTATTCGTACCTTGACCTAACAAGAGCGAACGACGAAACAAAGCAGTTCGGCGTGTACGACGTCAATATCTCGGTGCTTGAAAACAGTAAGGACGAGAATATCCGAAATCAGGGCAAAATGTTGCCACAGGCTGCGGGCGCGGGCGATTTCAGATTTTACCTTTATAATAATAAATCGAGCAGAAACCTGTCATGGCAGGAAAGCATAAAAAATCAAGGAAACCAAGGGATGAAAATTCATCCCGTGGTAGCGGAGGATATTAAATGAGCAAAAAAGGATTAAAAACAATGCTCGTGTGTATCGTGCTCTTAATAGGGCTTGTTACGCTGTTTGCATGCAACAAAAGCAACGTGGCTGACAAAGACGGACAAACGAAAGTGATTGTGAAAATCCAAGACGAAGACGGCAGCATTTACAAGGAAAACGTCGTGTTTTCCGACTTATTCACGCTCAGTCTTCAAAAAGAAGGATACACCGGAAGACTGTATCGCGATGCGGACTTTTTGAAGCCGCTTACAAAGGATTCCAAAGTCAAAAACGGAGATACGGTTTACGTCAAATGGACGATCAATAAATACACCGTAACGTTTATGGACGGCGAAAAGGTGCTTGCAGCCTTTACAAACGTCCCGCACGGCGAAACCGTAACCGCGCCCGAAGTCCCCAAAAAGGACGGCAAGACTTTTTCAAAATGGGACAAAGATTTTTCAAAGGTCACAAGCGACCTTACGATAAACGCGGTGTACGACGTCGACACGTTCACGGTGACGTTTAAGGACGGCGAAAAGGTGCTTGAAACCCAAACGGTGGAATATGAAGCCGCCGCGACCGCGCCCGATACCGCCCGGCTTTCGCCGCCCGAAGGCATGCATTTTGCAAAATGGGACAAAGACTTTTCAAATGTGACGGAAGATATTGAAGTTTCCGCCGTGTACGAGATTAACTTTTATACGGTTATTTTCAAAAACGGTGAAACGACACTTAAAATCGAAAAAGTGAAACACGGCGATTCCGCAACCCCGCCGAACAACCCGCCTGATACCCCAACCGCAAAGTTCGTCGGATGGGACGAATCGTTCGACAACGTCACAAGCGACCTTATCGTCAACGCAAAATGGGAAACAAAGAAGTTCACGCTTACGTTTATTAACTTTGACGGCACGACGGTTTACACGGCGGCGGTCGAGTACGGCGCGCCCATCGTCAGCCATTTTGAAACGGCAGACAACGACGTGGCGTACGACGATACAATTCTTGATTACGTCGGCTGGTACGATAAATCCGACACGGAAAAGACGATCATCGACGATTTTTCGGAGTTGACAATGCCGACGCACGACCTTACGTATGCGCTGAAATTAAGGCTTATGGATTCCGCAATCGGCGAATTCACGGTTAATACCCCCGCGGACTTCACGTTTACGGAAAGCAACACCGCCGAATTTAGTGTAATGCCGAACGAGGGCACCACTTTGCACGCGGGCGTTACTTATAAGTATATATGGACAATAAATAAAGATAACGTTTTTTATAAGACGGAAGAAACAACCGAATCGTCGCTCACCCTTCAAAACCTTGCGGCGGGCGAGTATCTGGCAAACGTCAAAATCGTCGCGTCAATTGAAAACTGCGGCTCTGTCGGAAAAGACTTTTCGGCAGACGAAACGCTTATCGTATCCCGCGCGGACATTTCGGACATTACGGTAACGGGCGTCACAATGACGTACGGCGATAAAACCGCCAAAATCGGAATAAGCGGACTTCTTGCGGACGACGTCGTAACATACGGCACCGACAACACAACATTCCCGCTTCAAAACGTCGATTTGTCGGCGCTCGACTGCGGCGAATACGATTACTTTGTAAGAGTGTACAGGGGCGACAACTACAACCCTTACACGTCGGGAAAAATCACGGTAACGATAAATAAGGCGGAAGTTTCCGCCACCGTTACGCCCGACGATGACACGTTGACTTACGGCGATAATTTGCCGAGCCTTACCGCAGCCATAAACGGCGAAACGTACACTATCGAAAGCGGCAAATACGAATTGCACCTGGGCATGACCTCGATAACGGGCAACGTTGCAAATAACGTCGGCACGTATAATATCGAAAACGTGGATATTTCGGTCTTACGCGAAAAGTATCCCGAAAAGAATTACAATATTACGGTTGAAACCGTCGGCGCGATTACAATTAACCAAGCGAAGCTCACGGTAACCGTTTCGCTGGACAAAACCGAACTTACGTACGGTGAAGATTCGCCAATAATAAGTTATACTTTTAGCGGGTTGAAATCTTCGGACAAGGAAGATGACTTCACGATTACCAAAACGAAATTTGCAGAAAAACTCGATGCGGGTACGTATACGGCGGCCGTAACCATTTCGGGCGACAAGACGAAGTTTTACGAAATCAACGTGAACACGGCTGATTTCACCGTAAAACAAAAGGCAGCGACAATCACGATAAACGAAATTAAAGATATCGTTTACGGCGATAAAGTGCCAGATTTGTCTGCAAAAGTCGATGGCGTGCTTGACGGCGACAGCCTTTCATACACGCTTGAAACCAACTATACGGTCGGCGCGGGAAAAGGCGAATATACCGCAAGCGTTGTGTTTAATGCAGAAGCCGCGGAAAACAAAAACTATGCAATCGCCGCAACCGGCACAACGTTCACCGTCGGCACAAAGGATCTTACGATAAAACTCAATAATACGGCGACCGTTGCGGTCGGGAAAACATACAAGGTCGAGGCAGAACACCTTGAAAAAATCGGACTTGTTGCGGGCGATACCGTCACGGGATACGTCACGATAACAAAGGACGTCGCAGGCACATATAACGCAGACGATTTCGACAAAACAAACCTTGTCGTTACGAACGCCGATTGCTACAAAATTTCGTACGAAATGAGCGTTACGTTTGTAGAGGTTACCTTCGCAATAGATTTCGCGGACGTTACGCTGACGTACGACGGGCAGCCGCACGGCGTTGTGGTCACAAAGACCGACGAAAGCAAAAACTACACGATAACGTACGGCACGACCGAAAACGATTGCACGCTTAATTCTTCGCCCGTATATAAAAACGCAGGCGCATACACAATATACTTTAAGGTTGTTGACAACGACACCCTCGCGGAGCATGTCGGATACGTTACGCTTACGATAAACAAGAAAGCGGTCACCGTAACGGTTAAAGACGTCACGATAACTTACGGAGAAGAAATCCCCGCATTTTCGTACACCGTCACGGGGCTTGTAGAGGGTGAAACGCTTTCGGACGAAGCGGTTTACAGCGGCGCAGGCACGGATGCCGGCGTATACGATATTTCCGTTTCGGGACTTACCGCAAGCGATAATTATGCGGTGACTGTCAAGACCGGCACACTCACGATAAACAAAAAGACGGCCAAAGCCGACTGGACTATTGCGGAAAGTTACGTTTATAGTCCCGACGGACAGTCCTCGCCCACGGCAACCTATGACGGCAAAACCGCAAACCTTATATTCACAAAAGACGGCACGGTATGCGATTTCAAAAACGCGGGCACTTATACGGTAACCATTAAGGAAGACAAAAACTATACCCTTTCGGGCGAAACTACAAAAACAATCGTTATCGAAAAAGCAACGTATACGTCTGTTACCGCGCATGAAGCGCTTTCCGGCATATACGATCCCAACAAAACGCTTGGAAATTACACGCTTTCGGAAGGATTTACCTGGGTTAACCCGGACGAAGTCCCCGTTTGCACAAAGACGGTGTACGAGGCGAAGTACAATAAGGACCCCGCAAACTACGAAGATTTTGTAACGACGGTAACGCTCGTTCTTCAAAAGGCGACGGTAGCGCTCGCACAAAACCTTTTCGAGTTTAACTTTGACGGCGCGTCGCACGAAATCGGCACGACCGTGAAGTACAATAACATCGAAGTAACGGAGCCTTACACCCTGACGTTTGAAAAGAATATGTTTTCCGATGCCGGCACGCACAAAACGACCGCGACGCTTACGGCGGACAACTTCGCTTTGTCCGACAACGTCGTTTACGTAAAGGTCAAAGGCGTGAAAGTCGGCAACAACTATTACACAATCGAAGACGCACTGTTCAATTCGAAGTCGGGCGATACGGTCGAGTTTATCAGCGCCGCAAAGGAAGTATCGTTCGCACCGCTTGACATTGCCACGGCGATATATGCCGACAACGCATATCGCACGGTAAAAGCGGGTGTAACCCTGAAACTCGCAAGCGACGAAGACAGTTCCGCAACGATAGGAAAACCCACTTATGGAAACGGAGTTGGGAATTATGTTGACACCGATTCGTCAAAGATAAAACAAAAACTTATTCTCAACGAATCGACCGTGCTTGAAGTTTACGGAAATATTCTCATTCAGGGATTGTTGGGCGTAAACGGGCAGGGCTTGTCGGGACACACGTCGGGTAACCATAGTCAGATTATCAACAACGGAACGATAAATCTGAACAGTGGTACGAATCTTGATTTGCGCGGATATATCAAGGGAGCAGGCACAATTGAAGCAAGAAGCGGAGCAATTGTTTACAGTCCGTTTGTTATATATGATTATCGCGGCGGAACAAATACGGTAACGGTTTACAGAAAAGGTAACATTGCGCCGTTCCGTATTTATGAAATGCCGAATATTCAATGCAACTATTCGATTTTATATGGAGCAGAACACAAAGGCTACCTTGATTTATATGCGAGCAATCAACATAGAACGGACATCGCCACAATCATTGGAAACTCAAATGCAATGTTGATAATGGAAGACTCATCTTCCCATATCATAAAAACATATACAAAAATCGACAATGGAATCGGCATGACAAATTTGACGATTACAGGAAAAGCAAAAATGGGAACATTGGAAATTACCGTTAGCGGTGTGACAGTATCCATGACCGACGTGCGTTTCCCGATGCCGTGGAATTACAGTATCAATGTCGGTGACGGCTTAAACCCCACAACGTTTACGTTGCCTTACGACTACAAAATGATGACAGGAGCAACAGTAAACGTCAAGAAAAGCGCAACGGTAAATCTCACCGGAACGTTGTTGATTTATAAGTCGTTTACGGATACGCCGTTTCCGGTTGGTGGTATTGTTTATCCCAACAAGGGAGAGGCGAAACTTAACGTTGAGGGCGTTGTAAACGCAATCGGAGGTATTGCAGGCGAAGTGCACGGTATTAACGGAGGGAAAGTTATTATTGGAAACACAGCAATTCTTTCGATAACCGAAAAAGAGGGCAATAGCGGAAGTACAAAGTCTTGGCAGGCGCTTATCGGAGCAGGCGAATTTGTAACGGTTGCCACAATTTCCGAGGTAGCAAAGGTTGTAAACGCGGACAACTCGACGGTTGCGGCGGAGACAAACAAAACCTATAATTACAACAACGGAACGTGGCAATAACCGCGCCCGATCTCAAAAAACAGAGTATGCGTCCGAAAGGGCGCATATTTCTTTGAAAATCGCTTGCAACTTTTCCCCCGCGGTGATAATATATCGTGAGAAAATTCAAGGTGAACTAATGAAAAAACCGCTTAAAAAAATTCCGAAGACCGCGGAACTTATGTGGGTGCTGGGCATATTCCTTGTCGCGCTTGGCGTGACGATGAGCAAGAAAGCCGATCTCGGGGTTTCGATGATTGCCGCGCCGACGTTTATCGTGTACGAGGCGATAAGACCGCTGTGGGCAGTGTCGGTGGGCACGGTTGAATATCTTGTGCAGGGCGCGATTCTCCTTATAATGTGCGCCGTCGTGCAACGGGTGAACTGGCGATACCTGCTGGCGTTTGCGGTGGCGGTGATATACGGCTACGTGATGGACATGTGGATGCTGGTTTTCAAAAACGTCGTGCTCACAGAAGCGTACTTAAAATGGATTATGCTTATCGCGGGCGACGTGATGACGGCGGCGGGCGTGGCGTGCTTTTTCAGGACGTATATGCCGCTTCAGGTGCACGAACTTTTCGTTGCGGAACTGTCCGACAGATATTCCCTGAAAATAAACAGGGTGAAACTTGTTTTCGACTTGTCTTTTCTGGTGCTGTCCGTGGTGCTTGCTCTTACGATATTCAGGGACGCGAATACCTTTGACTGGAAAAATATCGCCACGACAAGTTATCATAGCCTGGGGCTTGGGACAATTGTCACGACGTTGATAAACGCCCCGATAATCGCGGTAATCGGGAAAGGGCTTGACAAAGTTTTCGACTACACCCCGCTTTTCCCGAAACTTGAAAAGCTGATAGGCCGCAAAAAGAAAACGGACGCGCCGACCGAAACGGAACAAAATACCCCAAAAAACGAACAAAACCCGCCATCGGACGAACAAGCCGCAAACGAACAAACCGCAAACGACGAGAAAGAATAAAACCTAAAAAACCCTCGCAAAATCGCGAGAGTTTTTAATTTGAAAAATCTTCCGAGAGTTAAAATCCCCCGAAAACGGGGAAATTTAGATGAGATTGTGTTTTTCTCGGCAGGTTCTGAAAAATCCTAGTGTACGCGTCGCACACTTCGCTTTTGAAATCACGTTATCGGGAGCGATAACGCTCACTCTTTTGCTTGTGTGCGCCTTTTCCCCAAAAGTACAAAAGTATCTTTTGGGGTCCCCTTTTCTCACGAATTTTCGGGTTCTGTCGAAAAGGCAAAATATCGCTAAATTTCCCCGTTTTCATCTTGACGTTTGTTTTCGATAATATTCAAAACTACGGTTATCGACGGCACGATTACCGCAAACAGGCAAAGTTCGACAACGGTATTGATTGCAACCACGCTTGACAAAAGCCACTTAAAATTTATGACAAGTCCGTCGTAGTTTTTGCCGTGCGCGAACGCTAGAAACATTGAAAGGAACAATATCGTGTTGGTGATAACGCCGCAAATCGTTGAAAAACAGCCGATTGCAAAGTTCACGGCGCGGTTTTGTTTTTCGGTGCGCGGTTTTGTCGATTTCGCCGCCGCCTTGCTCAGCCCTTTGTATACGAGCGCGCAGACAGTGCCGCACAATATGCGCGGAAGCACCGATACGAGCGGGTTTATCGCAACGGCGTACATGGGAATACTGCCCGAATAAATAAGCGCGATAAACAAACTTACAAGCCCGAATACGCCGCCCGAGATCGCGCCGAATTTCACGCCGTAAACCTGTCCGCAGACGAAGACGGGAATAAGCCCCAGCGCAAAACTTATCGGCAGCCCGAATTTTTGTATGATTTCCGCAAGAGCCTGCAACACGACGACAAGGGCAAGCGTTATCCCAAGCGTCGCGATTTCTTTGTTTTTCTTGTGATTTTCAACGTTGTTCATAAACGTTATTATACAAATATTTTCAAAAATGAAAAGCAAAAGCGCTTACAATTTATTCAAACGTCGACATGGAGTTCAACAAAAACGCTTTCAGCTTCTCGGTTTTGGGATTGTCGAAGATTTCGTCAGGCGTGCCGTATTCGGCGACTTCGCCGTCCGCCATAAACACGACGCGGTCGGCAACCTTTCTTGCAAAGTCCATTTCGTGCGTTACAATAATCATTGTGCTGTCGCCTTTAAGCCCCTTTATGACTTTCAGGACTTCGCCCGTAAGTTCGGGATCGAGCGCGGACGTCGGCTCGTCAAAGCACAAGATATCGGGGGAGAGCGCAAGGGCTCTTGCGATTGCGACGCGCTGCTGTTGTCCGCCCGAAAGTTCGCAAGGATATGCCGCGCATCTGTCCAGAAGACCGACCTTTGAAAGAGTCTCTTTCGCGCGGGCGTCGATTGCCGAAAACTCGGCTTCTTTAAGTTGCTTTTTTTGCATACTCAATGCTTTACCGCGCACTTTTTGCTGTTTTAACTCCTTAATTTGCTGTTTTATCTTGTCTTTTGCCAGTAGTTCCGCAGATATTTTAACGTTCTTCAAAACGTTCATATGCGGGAACAAATTGAACTGCTGGAACACAAGTCCGAAGTGCAACCGTTTTTTCCGAAGGTCGTTGTATTTTTCGTTTTTGTCGCTTGCGCCGTCGAAAAGAGTTTCGCCGTCAACGATAATTTGTCCGTCGTCGGCGGTCTCCAAAAAGTTTAAGCACCGAAGGAGCGTCGTCTTTCCGCTGCCCGACGAGCCGATAATTACCACGACTTCGCCTTTGTCCATTTCAAAATTTATGCCTTTCAGCACTTCCTGCGCGCCGAACGATTTTTTCAGATTTTTAACTTCGAGAATTGCCATTTTTTATACCTTATAATAGTCCAGCTTCTTTTCGATGTAGCGGAAAAGAAGAGTGAGCAGTCCGCTGAATACGAGATAAAATACGCCCGCATAGAAAAGCGGCCACAACACGACGTAATTGTTGACGATTTGCTCGCTGAATTTGATGAGTTCCACAACGCCGATGACGCGCGCAAGCGACGTGTCCTTGACAAGCGTGATTATTTCGTTGGACATCGGGGGCATAATGCGCTTCACGACCTGCGGCAGGGTTACGTAAAAGAATGTCTGCGATTTCTTCATGCCTAAGACCGCCGCCGCTTCCGTTTGTCCGCGCGGTATCGACTGGATCCCGCCGCGATAAATTTCCGAAAAGTAGCAGGCGTAGTTTATCACAAACGCCACAAGTACCGCCGTAAATCGCGATTGCATCGGATAATCAAACAAAAGTCCCGGCACGTAAAATACCACGATGATTTGAAGCATAAGCGGCGTGCCGCGGATAATCCATACGATAAGTTTTGAAAGATATTGAAGCGGTTTGAACTTCGACATCGAGCCGAAGCAGACGATAAGCCCCAAAGGCACGGACAGGACAAGCGTGAGAATAAACAGAAGACACGTCGTCCCGAACCCCGTGAAAAGTTGCCTCGTCACTTCCGAAAATGAAATTGTTGCTGCCGATAAAACCATATTTATAAGTCCGTAAAAAGGTAGATTTCGCCGTTTGCACGGCGAAATCGAAAAAGTATTTTTTTGTTTAATTATTTTATGCCGAGAATTTCCTTTGCGGCGTCTTCGCCTGCCGAGCCGTCTTCCGCCACGATGCGCGCTTTTTTCAAAGCGTCGTAGGAGTTGTATTTATCCTTGTCGGCTTTTCTGATGACGGCGCATTGTTTGTTTTCAAGGTAGTTCATCGTTATCGACCATTGTGCGGCACGTGCCGGCGTTACGGTCAGACCGTTCCATACGCAGTCGATGGTTTTTGCTTCCATTTCGGACTCCTTCTTGCCCCAATCGATAAGTTTGAATTCAACCGCGATTGTCTTGCCGACTTTCTCGCTGATTTTTGCAAAGACCGCTTTTGCAAGGTCGGTGTCGAAACCGCCTGTCGTTTTGTCGCCTTCGCCGAGAGCCATGGGCGCGTTCAAGGTGAATCCGATGACGATTTTGCCTTTGTTTTTGATATAGTCAAGTTCTGTATTGTCCGCTTCGCCCGTGGGTTTGGAGTAGACAAGGTCGAGCGTTGCCGCGGAAATGCCGTATTTTTCGGCGATTGTTTTGTAGTCGGCGTTTTTAAGTTCAACAAGAACTTGATTGACAAGGTCGGTAAGGGCGTTGTATTTGCCGTCGGCTGCTTTTCTGAAAGCGATGCCGTAATATTCCTTTTCAAATTCCACGTCGGCGATCGTCAGATTTTTCGCCATTGCGGAGTCGACGCTCAGAAGATAGTTCGCCATCGTGTAGTCCATTATGCCAACGTCGGCGGTTTTGGAATTGAGCTCCTTGAAAACGTCTGCCTGCGCCGAGAGCGCGGTGTAGCCGGGTTTTGTTTCCTTGTTGCAGGCTGCAAGCGCAAACGCCATCACGAAAACTATTGAAATAATCGAAACAATAACGGTGATTTTCTTTTTCATATTTTTACCTCGGTTTAACGCGTTAGTAATTTAGCGTAATAAAGTGTTATGAATGGATAATACCATATAAAAACTGTCTCTTATACACATCTCCGAGCCCACGAGACTAGGCATGATCTCGTA
>ENA-UABQ01000073-UABQ01000073.1-human-gut-metagenome-genome-assembly--contig:-NODE-73-length-41595-cov-9.260207_pt1 | contig 41595 bp, 62 predicted proteins | sample MGYA00243869_ERZ654205 | MGnify/ENA primary metagenome ERZ654205 (study PRJEB26926, sample SAMN06165207) | human gut metagenome | biome: ENVO:00009003; feature: ENVO:2100002; material: ENVO:00002003...
ATCTACACAAGGCTATTCGTCGGCAGCGTCAGATGTGTATAAGAGACAGATAATGAACTTATAATGTAATTCTAATGAGTATAGGTATGGCGCCTATGGGTTGAATTTTGTAGCGTAAGAAGCAAGTAAAGGTGTAAAAGAAGCGACTAAGGGACAAACAGATAGAAGGAGAAAAGTGAATGTAATTCTAATGTGAGTTGAAATGTAATTTCTAAATGTAATTCTAAATGTATGTTCTAAATGTATGTCCTAAATGTAATAGACCTGAAAATTTTTTGCTTTCCGCCCCATATAGGGGATGCCTCGGAGGCCCTTTGGGGTAGGGAGAGTTGGATATTCGCAAATTCTTTCCACATTCAAATTTTTTTCAAGAGAAAAATTCCAACACAAAAATCTTCCAAAATTATACCACTTCAATATAAAAAATATAAAAATGTATACTAAAATTTGACAAGTTCCAAAATGTATGGTATAATAAAAATGAGTAGGGTAAAAACCCTACTCTTTCTATATTCAAAATTGGAAACCGTATTTTAGTCCTGATACATTACCAATTGGCGCGAAGTAAGTTATCATTGCAAGCTCCATCGCCCACAAATCTCTTTCTGTCAATTGTTTATAGCCGACCTCATACATATCAATTAGTATGCTTACAGATATTTTGTCTTCCTTTGCAAAAAGAGAATAAACTTGAAAATTTGACTTGCCTGTCTCTATAGTTTTTTGGATATTCTGATAATGTTCACGTATCCTTTCTTTGAATGGACGGCTGGTGCTACCTATATATACTAATTGATTATTGCGGTATAACCCATATACCCCATAATGATTATATTGAGGATATTTATCTAAGCGAGAAAAATGCCCCATTTTATTTTTTTCAAACAATATATCTAATGGGATTGAAGCTGGTGCAATTCGTTCCTCAAGTAATCTAAAAAAAGGCTGGTTCCAAGGACGATAACTATCATCTTGAATTTCTGGCAATAGACGAGTAGTTATTGTTTGTGTCTTTTGGCCTCCATCTGAAAGTTTTAGTTGGTTGTCTAGCTCATTATATATTCTATTTACTCCAAGGGTAGAGCATCCTAGCTCTTCTGCGATTTGCGCACGACTATAACCTTGTTGTCTAAGTAAAGCAACTTTATTCCTATCTATAGTGCGTGGGCGTCCTTTCTTTGAAGGACTTACAGTTTTGCTTTCTAGCTTTGTCATCTAATCGTAGTTTTCTAAAAAATTGAATGTATTATTCATTGTTCCTCCCTATACCTGCCTATATAATAATTAGATGGGGTGCGCGCAGGCAGGAGACGCTTAGGAGAACCAGCTACGTTCTCTTCGCCCCATCTTATATTTATTATACCATAAATTTTAAATTTTTTCAAATTTTTGTGGCACACCCAGCGTTTACTCCCTTGTCAAATTTTAGTCACATTTCAGGCTTACTCTGCGCCCGCTCAATAGTATGCCACTTTTATTATACCATATATTTTTGAAAAATGCAAATTTTGAACGCAGCTCCAATAAAATATAAATTCCAGCTCCACTTACGTTCCAGCTTTCCAGCTTTCCAGCTTTCTTGCACCCAAAATTTGACAGGCCCATCTAATGCCTTCCCTATGTGGTGCGCGCATCATAAAATTTGACACGCAAAAAAATTTGCGTTGATGGTTTATGATAATAATGTTATGTAAATTTTAGTTGTGTGATGAATTAGTGATTTACTACACTAAAGAAAATTTGACAAAAATGAAAATCTAACCTAAGATAGGTTAGATTTTGGGATAAAAAGAAAAGTCGGATTACTCCGACTTTTCCATACTTTTCAAAATGTAATACTCATTGGTAAGACGCTCAAGAGCATCAACTTCTTCATCGAGCATCGCGCCACTATCAGCGACGCCCTTAATGAGAGCAAAAAGTTCTTCAATAATTTCGGAATAGGTGGGCATTTAGATTTCTCCTTCAATAGAATAACTTTCATATTTGTAATGCAAATCAATCTGGTATTCTTTTTCACACTGTGGACAATAGTAGATACAACGCTCTGTATGATAATCATCGCTATATAAATCATCATACGTATCATCAAGAGCAAGAACCGCACCGCAATTCGGACATCTAATCTCTTTCATTCACTCTTCCTCCTCTTCTTCATATTCACACGGCGGGATATCTCCTGCGCACTTTGCTTCAAACTTACAAGTCGGATAACTTTCGTCCTCTTCGCGCCAACAATACGAACAATCCTTACAACTCATACGCTTACCTCCTTTTGATGATACAATTATATCGCGCCCGCGCCATAAAGTCAAGAAAAACTTTTCCAATCTCTAACCTATCTTAGGTTAGATTTTGGGAAAAAACTTTCCCTCGCTAAAGCATTAGCGAGGGAAAACTTTCAAATATCGGCGCGTCCTACAATGCGGAACGGAAAAGCTACAATCCCGTAGGAAAACTTTCCCTTTGTGCGCTTGTGGATAATGGAGAAAATTTCCGTTTCGATTTCGGCGTCATTCAATGCCGTGTGCGCTTCCTCAAAATCAGTCGCGCCTGTGATGAAGCGGAAAGTAGTTTCTGCGCTTGTTTTGTAGTATTTCCCGCTTTCGGTTTTCCAACCGTTTTCCTTGCACGCTTCACGGTATTCGTCGCTGTCAAGGATATGCTCACAAGCCAAACCCCAGAGGTCAAACAGAGGATACGACCGACCACGGAAACGGAACACTTCCGGCTCATACTCTTTCTTCGAGGCATAGCGCGCCTTGCTTGCGATGTTGTCGCAGATGCGGTTCTGGAGAGCTTCCCAGTTGTGGAAGTCTGCGCTATATAGTTTCGAGATGTAAAGCTCGGTGAACGGGATTGCTTTCTTGAAGTCAAAGTTTGCGTTATAAGCTCCGACGCCTACCACGTCGGCAAGGTCTGCTTCAAGTTTCGCGGACGCTTCGCGCCACGTTGCAAGCTCAATTGTTCCCGCTTCCAGAGCTTCAAGATAAATCGGACGCTTAGACGCATAGTAAGCAGTATTGAAAATCGCAGGAACGGAAAAAATCTCGGTAATGAGATAGTTTCGACGGCGATAGACGTTACCCTTGCTGTCGCAAATCGTCCAGCCCAAATCATAAATAAGCGGTTTTGCAATAGCTACGGATTTTTTCGCTTCCGCGGACAGCTCCGATGCATAGGGAAGCGTCGCCGTTTCGCAATCGAGGACGCAATAATACTTTCTTCGGCGGTCAAGTTTCTTCTCGGCAATAGACATAATATTCAATTCCTTTCTGTCAATGGGTGTAACTTCTTTCCCCTCTTGACATTATGTATTATAGCACGTCCTATATAGGAAGTCAATAAAAAGTTAGTGGGGTTCTAACCTATCTTAGGTTAGAAAAATTCCAAAAAAGTAGGGGATTACTCCCCCGCTTTCGCCTTTTCCTTTTCGGCTTTCTTCCGCTCCCGCTCGGCTTCTTTGCGCTTCCGCTCGGCTTCCTTGGCTTCGGCTTTCTCCGCCTTGTCCGCGAGCTTGGCGCGATACTCGTTAGCGAGCGCGTAGCCGTCCGTGCCGTCCTCCTCGTCGGCTTTCTTCGGGATGATAACGGACAGCTTCACCCACCTATCCTCCCCAGCTTCGACAGTCGGGAACATCAGCGTTCCGGAAGCGGTCTGCATAACCTCTTCGCCGTCCTCCGTGAGGACTTCCACCAGACGCGCGAGCACGCGCGCACGCAGGGCATCATTCACATTTACTTTCTTTTCCATTTGGGATACCTCCTTTACCTTTGTGAGTATATGATACTATATATTGAGGGAAAAGTCAAGAAAAACTTTCAATGGTTCTAACCTATGTTAGGTTAGATTATGATGGCTCGCGCCATCAATGGATTACAACTTCCGCATTGAGTTTTTCAACTAAATCGTAATTTTCAAAAGTGCAAAAGTCACTGCTTTCAATAACAATTGCATTACAAATAACGCTATTACACATACAGTTACGAGTACGCATCAGAACAGTTTCGTTCCACATAAAAACATCGCCATTATTGAGTGTTTCAAAAAGAACTTTATTTTTCTTTCTCATATCTTTGATTTCCATTTTGTATTCCTCCTTTATTTTGTAAATCTATTATACTATACAGTCCGCGCCTTGTCAACTAATCTCTAACCTATTTTAGGTTAGAAATCTCCAAAAAATTGTCTATCCTCAACCGAGGACAGACAAAATTTCCATAATCTGCGACGGGTCGAAACTGTATTCTCCCCAGTTTTCGCGGTTCTTTTCTTCATCATCGAAAAGAATATCTTCCGCGCTGAGCTTGAAAGTTTCTTTCGGTGTGCCATACTCTACAATGTGGATAATGTCCCACTTGATAGAGTGGAGATGCTTATCAAGCCATTTTTCTTTGGCTTCGCGCACAGCTTCAAGATAGGCTTTCGAGCTTGTCTTGCTTCCCCACGAGATAACGCCAATAGTATAGCCTGCGCGGTGGAGCTTGTTGAGCTTGCGCGCGAGCGTGCGCATATTGCCGAGCGGTCGCGCTTGGGCATAGGGTTTTGGATTTTCTGCGCGGAGCATAGGAAGCCAATCTTCCACGGCGTAAAGGTCTGAAATTGTGCCGTCCATATCGAACCAAATCGTCATTTTGTTGTTTCCTCCTTTATCCTTGTGAGTATATGATACTACATAATGAGTGAAAAGTCAAGAAAAAATTGTGTGGTTCTAACCTATTTTAGGTTAGAATAATTTGATGGCGCCCGCGCCATCAAGAGATAACAAGCTGAGCTTTCACCGGAGTAACTTCCTCATTGTCATCGAAGTAGGCTCCACCGCCGATGCTCATATTGACAGCGTTGTAAAGTTCTCCGGTACTCGCAGACACAAGCTCCTGCGTGCTCAAATACAGAGTGCCACGGCAAGAGAAAACTTCCCCGATAGGAACCATCTTGTATGCGACCGTTTTTTTATTCTTATAAATGATTTCCATTTTTTCGTCCTCCTTTGTTTTGTACTTACAGTATACACTAAATTTTCCAAAAAGTCAAATACTAATTTTGGGAAATACCCTAAAACCTAACCTATCTTAGGTTAGAAACCCTCCAAAAAAAGAGAGGGAAGAAAACTCCCCTCACTTACTCCGTGTCCGTGGGGTGGGCAATATAGCACTTCTGCGCACCCTTGCCCTTGACCTTGACATCCTCCACGTCAAGCTCACCGAGCGCGACAAGCTGACGGAGCAGAGCCGACGCCTTGGGCGTAGACAGTTCAAGCTCAACAGCAACCTCAGAGGTCAGACGCTTCTTGCCGTCATGCATCAGATTGCGGATGGCGTCGAGGATGGGCGCATTTTCGGCGAGCTTCTTGGAGTTGACGCGAGCCGAAGCCTTTTCGCGCTCCTTGGTAAGCTGGTCAAGCATAGCCTGCGCCTTTTCGCTCATTTCGTCGGAGAGGTTCGCGCTAATCACGTTCGCAAAAAATTCCTTATTGGTCATAGTGTATGCCTTTCTGGTTTTTTGGTCTTGTCCTTGACCTTGAATTTTGAGAGATTTTGTATCCCCCTTACGAGTATTATATTACCACATACTCTAAAAAATTGCAAGCAAAACTTTTTGGGTTCTAACCTATTTTAGGTTAGAATGGGAGTGGAGGAATTATTCCTCCACTTCATCACTTGCGAGCCGGACTTCGTAAGGCGCATACACGTCATCATCTTCCGCCTTTTCGCGTGCCCAATCTGCAAAACGTTCCCGCGCCTCGTCGCGTTCAGCGTCGGTAAACTCGAAGATTTCATCAATGTAATAGGTCTCTTCAAGAAAAACATTGAAGTTTTCTTTTGTTTTCCAATCATCCATGAGACCATTGAAGTATTCTTCGTGCGCGCGGTCAGACATCATGTCATTGTCGAAAGAACTATACCATACTGTCATTTGGGTGTCCTCCTTTGTCTTTGTGAGTATACTATACCACACTTTGCGCGGAGTGTCAACTCACTTCTAACCTATATTAGGTTAGATGCCCAATTGGAATTATTTTCCAATCGGGCAGACAGCAAGTCCGCGTTCTTTGAGATACTGAATTGCAATAGTGGCATCGTGATAATCAAAAATTTCTTTGAGACTTGCTTCATATGGGATATAATCGTATTCCACTATAAGGGTATGCGGTTTTTTATCAAGAGAACTCCACATAAAAGGTTGACTTTCTACTTCCAGTCCATAAAATTCTTTTTTGAAAAGTTTCTTCCAAGTCCAAGTATAAATACCCAGCCCCGCGAGAGGAGCTTCCATAGCTTCTTTGAGATTGGTGTATTCCCACTTCTTAGGAGCGGAAGCGATATTTGTTTCTTCTTTGAGAACGATGCCCAGATTGTGACGGTGTACTTCTTCTCCGTCAAAGAAAATGCGCGCCTTGAAACGATAGGACTTAATCATTGGTTTATCCCCTTTCTTTTGATGATACAAATATACCTTATTTGCGCTATAAAGTCAATCCCTATCTAACCTAATATAGGTTAGAAAAATAAGGGACATTTGTCCCTTACTTCATAATCGTATAATTTTTTGCATACCAGAATTTTTCTGGAATTTCCATAACCGTAATAAGCACGATACCCTCTTCAACTTTGCCATAGATAAACACATAGTTTTTGTATACACGAAGAAGCTGGTTATCTCCGCGGAATTTTTCAGCGGTATACTTCAAATAGCTTTCAAACGGTGTCCCCTCGTAGCGTTCAAACTCTACTCCGCGCGCGTAGGCTTGGCGCGCAATTTTAGATATAGAAATATTGTAGATGAGATTTTTGCGCTCGCGCCATCTTTTGAAAGCGTGGTCTGAAATGATAATAGTTTCCATAATTTTGGGATACCTCCTTTTTCTTTATGGTCTTATTATACCATAAGAAAAGAAAAAGTCAAGAGACTTCTAACCTATATTAGGTTAGAAATGCGCGCGGAAACCGCGCATTAGTGGATTACAAGGTCAGCGTCAACAAACCGAATTACTTCATCATCCATAAAATAGGTAACTACGCCATCTTCAATACAAACTGCATTGTATAGATTACCATAAGAGGTAGTATCTCTGATTCTTATAAAAATACTGTTATCGTATTCAAAAATTTCGCCCACATTTACTTCTTCAAAAAGATGATTTTTATTCTCTTTTCTAATAATATTCATAACTTGTTCCTCCTTTATTTTGTAATTATAATATACTATAAAAAATCCCAACTGTCAATATCACTCTAACCTAAAATAGGTTAGAAATAAAAAAAATGCTGGCTCGCGCCAGCTTAGTAGATAGAATACTCTGCTTCCAGGCGCCAGCTCTCGCTCTCGCGCAGTTCCATTTCTACGAGCGTAGGCATCTGACCAATGAGTGCCATGAGTTGCTTGCCGATGTCTATCGTAGTGATGTAGGGTAAACGTTGCGCGGGCATATCTTTGAACCATGCAGTAAGTGTATACATTTGGAATACCTCCCTTTACTTTGTACTGTAAGTATACCACGCCCGCGCGAGAAAGTCAACCCTCTTCTAACCTAAGATAGGTTAGAAAAAAAGAGGAAGATTACTCTTCCTCTTCCTCTTCCTCTTCCATGGGCTCATAGTCCATATCCTCAATAGCCTCTTCCCGCACAGCTTCGTAAAACTCTTCGTAAACGTCCTGCCGTTCCATCTCGCACATAGAGAAAATCTCATGAGCGTTGTAGTTTTCATCAATCCAGCGCTCAAAGAAATACTCGTCCAGCCGCGACTCCATCTTTTCGTCAACCAGCTCATCAAAACGCTCCTCGTCGATAGTTTCGCCAGTGATAACATGCTTGTACATCATAGTAGTATACCCCTTTTCAAATATTTGAGACGCCCGGAAATCATTTCCTTTGTCTCTTTACATTATGGATTATACTATATATTATCCCGAATGTCAACTCATTTCTAACCTATATTAGGTTAGAAAAAATTACAAGAAAAATTCCATATCATTATGGGATATAAAAAATTGCAAGAAAAAATTTCATTGCGCGGACACCATAAAATTACTATAAAGTATGATGCCCGCGTCGTGTATGTGTATCTCAATATCTTACTTCTGTATAAAGATGCGCAATACCAGAAATCAGAGAGTATACACCTACCAACTCTTGAATTACAAACCGCGCCATAGAAATATTGCCTATATCTATTGCGCCGACACTACCAAAAATAAGTGCAATTCCGATAATGATTTTTATCCATTTACCCATTAGAATACGCCCCTTTCGTTTTCTACTTATAGTATATATTATGGAAACCATATTGTCAATATAGAATTATATGAACCGCACGAAACTCTAACCTATTTTAGGTTAGAAAATATAGTGAAAAGAAACTTCACTACAGTAAAGTAGTGAAGTTTCTTTCTACTTAGTAAGTGTCGTACCCCGTCATTTCCGCGACGATATCGTCATCGATACAAACAAATTCGGGATCATCAAAGTAGAAATACGCGATTCGATCGGCGCTGTCTTTGTTGTCAGCGTTCACATAGAAATTCTCTCCGGTATGATTGTCATAGTACAGGTAATTCATAGTGGTATCTCCTTGTAATTTAGTTTAGTGAACGGGGAAACAGGGGTCGGCTGGCGGTATCACATAACTCTCTCCAACGGGTCTTATCTCCCGTTCACATTATGAATTATACCACATTATACGGAAAAGTCAAATGGTTTCTAACCTATTTTAGGTTAGAATTATGGGATAAGAAAAACTTTTCCACACTAAAGTGGAAAAGTTTCCCCAAAAATTACTGGTCAATGGCGTATTCGATTTTTCCCGTCTTGTCATTTTTCACGATAACCACGCCCGCGCCGGAAAAAGTAGCATAGTTATCGGCAAGATTTTTTGCAGACTCAAGAGACGCCACGCAAGGATGAAACATAGAGTAGGATTTGAAATTGATTTCGATAGTGTACATTGTATGTACCTCCTTGATTTATTGTACCTATATGATACTATATATATACTATATTGTCAATACCCTATCGGGACATTTCTAACCTATGTTAGGTTAGAAAAAAATTTGAGCGGGACAAAATTTCCAGCCGAGCTTTCGTACTTTAGTGTGTGAAAGCGGGACTCCCGCGCGGGCGCGCGAAAAATTTCCAGCTCAGCTTTGAGCTTCAGCTTCCAGCTCAGCTCCCCGTGGGTGGTAGGTGGTGGGTGGATGTGGGTGCATAATGTATACACTATGGGTGCGCCTTGCACTTTAATGCCAAAATTTCCACTTTATCGCGCTAAATTGCCATACTTTCGCGCGCTAAATCGCTACACTTTCACGATGTAAAGTGCGACAGTTTATTACACTAAAGTATTATTCCATACTACAATTATAACACATAATGCATAGATATGCAAGAAAAATTTTTCCCCTTTCTAACCTATATTAGGTTAGAGAATATTTATTCATTTTTGGGCAGAAAATATGCATAAATATGCAGAAAATCATAGGTTAGAAACGATTTTTTGCATAAATATTCATGCATAATATTCATGCATATTCATTCATTATGTATGGATATTTATGCAAGGTTGATTACAGGATGTATACTTTCGTGCTTTAGTGCGGTAAAGTGATAGGATAAAAAAAGAAAGACGGTTTACACCGTCTTTCCCTTGTTTCTCTTGCCAAACCAGTATTCGCCGTTGATGGGCATATCCTCCCCAGCGTACCAATCAAGGCGGAAAAAGATATCCAGATCGTCAACCATATCAGCCAAAAAATACCACTCATCATCGGCTTCGGCAATACTCACAAAACCGCGCTCTTTGATAATGCCGGTTTTATTGGAACGGATACGGATAACAGCATTGTACTTTTTGATTTTGCTTTTCATTTTTTCAAACTCCTATCTAAAATTTGTTTTGATTTTTAGGCGCAAGGGGTCAAAGCCCCTTGCGCCCATTTTTTGATTACTTGCTTTTCAATACAAGCGTCACATACAACTCTTTGGAATCAGCGCCAAATTCAAGCACGTAGTAGTCAGTATCGAGCTTTTCGATCGAGCAAATAGACTCGCCGTATTCATCCACGAGCATATCCCCGTCAACGTAGCCCGAAAAGTCAATGCGGAACGGATTCCACTTGTACACTTGCAACAACATGGGCTTGCCAAACGTGTAGCGCATGATAAACTCTTTCAATTCCATTTTTACACACTCCATTCTTATTTTATGCGGCGCGGGAACGTATCCCGCGCCGCTTTTGCTTTTCAATCAATCAGCGCATAGGACAAAAGCACGGCTTTTTCATCCGCGCTCCACGTCTTGCTGATGTCAATTTTACCTTGCGGTGTAGCTCTGTTGCGCCAACGGGAATGTGGCGTAAGAATAGCTTTAAGTGTCAGCTCAAAAGCAACTCCATAATATCCCGTGTAACCGCTATCGGGCTTTTCCACTTTTGCAAGCTGTCTATTGAACAGCTCTACAAAATCAGCTTTTGACACGCTATAACCCAAATCAGCCAACACATCAAACAGCTTGTCATGCTCCGACACCCACTCCCGTACACGCTGTTCACTTTTCGCGCCGGCGCAAGCGCGGACGACTCGCCCATCGTCGCACGTCCAACGATAGACGCGCATACGATAGGTATTTTTTTTCGCGTCGTAGCGGATGAGATGAGAGCCGTACCCGCCATTAAGCATATCCCGCACACATTCTTTGTGCAACAAAATAGCATTATCGAACAGCTCTGCGGGGGTTTCGCCGAAACTCTGCGCCGTCATAGCGGGATTAAGGCGTTCGTTTGCGGTGTAATTCGTCAGATTGATTTTGCACTCCATTTTCATAGAATATAGCTCCATTCTTTAGTATGATAAAGTATAGCTTAGCGTTTTGGCGATTATTCCCATAGCTACGGCATCTCGGCGCCGTTGCGAAAAGGGTATAGTAACCCCTTTGCCAGTGCTCCGCTTTCGCACGATTTACGCAAACGCATATTTATTTGACAAGGTACACCCGCCGCCGGAACTCTCGTTCCCTTGACTATCCCTATATTAGCACACCGTCTAACCTATGTCAAGCACTTTTTTCAATTTTCCAAAAACTTTTTTGCCGCGCCTATGCCGCGGGCGTATCTCGCCGCGCCTTGCCCTTGACGGGGCGGGTTTGCCCTTGCCCTTGCCCTTGCCCTTGCCCTTGACGGGGGCGGGTTTTCCGGCAGGCAGGCACACACGAATCGTGTACCCCGCCCACCTGGTACATTCTCTTCACAAACCCAAAATTCCAAACCCAAAATTCCAAACCCAAAATTCCAAACCCAAAATTCCAAACCCAACCCAAAATTCCAAACCCAAAATAAATTTTGGAACCCAAAATTTGAAATTCCTCGCCCACCTGTGGTATAATATAAGTATGGGGCAGGAATAGGCGTCCGACCCCAATGGAGGTGAATTATCAAATAGATGTCTGATATAAATCAAAAACCCAAATCCAAACATAAGCCCACGAAGTACATTCCGCCCTACACTTTAGACTTTAGCCTAAGTGATGCAACAGCACGCCAACAGCTTGTAGAAAACATACTGGAAGTACTCCAACGCTCTGGGCGAAAACCAAACTAGAAAGACCTAGACCTACTCTCCAACTATATTTTATGCGGAGAGGACCCCAATGGCTACAACCCAGTACGCTCCAAAGACATAGAACTAGTCGGCTACTCCACCCCCGCACGGCCCAAAGAACAATCCTTGGAAGCCCTGGTAGAAAGCCCCACTTTTTCCGAATCCCTCTTCCACCAAGGCCCAACACGTTACACCATCCCCAAACCCAATCTGGAGCGTGCATCCTTCGACCCATCACTAGGTGCCACACCTATCCACCAAAAAGATGAAACCCGCGCCATACAACCAAATTAGCAATCCAATGAAAAACCTACCCCTGCCTTGGAGTGTATGAGAGCTCTTTGGAAACGTATCGATCGCCTAGATGATGCCATCGCCAACCCAGGTCTAACCTCCCAACAAACCTACCACCTACGTAAGCTTCTCATCGAACTACGCCGCGAGCAATACACCATAGGAGACTTTATACGTCCCCAAATACAACTTCACTCAGTGGTGTAGGATAAGTATCGAGGAGGAGAGGAAACCCAAGGACTTCTTTGGGATACGGACGCATTTCCCATACTTCCTATGGGGCTATACAACGTGCGCCATCCCTAGACTAAATTCTCTAAACCATATACTATAAACTTACCTGATGAGCCTTTGCGCGAGCCAAAGAACAATTGCTTCTTGGACTTCCGTAATTGGAAGCACATTTACTGGATGAATGAGTTTAGAGAAGATTTGGAAGATTGGAGTGTGGGTGATGCGGAAAGCGCAATCCCCGCGCTTTACGCTACATTAGACTTCTACACTAATCTTGCCCATTTGCGCCCCGCGCAAAAACTTATATTCCAACTAAAATCCCAAAACTACACCAACGAGTTCATTTGTAGAGTGCTCCATGAAAAGTTAGAGGTAGACTACAGCGAACCTTACATTTCCACTATATATACCAAGCAAATTTGTGAAGGAATAGCTAATGCCGCGCAACTCCATTGGGATACTTTTTGCGCGCGCAAGAACCCCAAAAACTTCAAACAGTGTAAGGATTGTGGGGCAGTGCTACTTATGGATGGACGCAATTTCGCGCGGTCATCTCGCAATGCGGGGGGATGGAATTGCAGGTGTAAGTGGTGCGAGAGAGAGAAACGTAAGGCTCAGTAGTAATTGGGTATTTTATACAACAACCGATATAAAAGATGGATAAATTTTTGGACTGCGCGCACGAACAATTGCATAGTCTTGGAGGAACACATTGCGTTATAGTAAGATAAAGAAATAGATTGGAGTTGAGGTAAGCTCCGAAGAACTACTCCACTTTGTGGAATAGAGTATGAAATTGAACCCCGTAGAGTTTATGGGGCTTTTGAAGATTATGTGTGTTGATGGTTGGGTGAGAGGATGCCCTAGGGTGGGGGGTAGTTTATTGGGAAACTAGGAAAATAAGGTACCTAGTAGTTCCCCTCTTGAGCCTGCTACGCAGGCTCAAGAGGCAGAAGAAGATTGGGCTGAGATGGATAAACATAATGGGCTTAGGGAAGGATTTACTCCTGAACGAGGTCTGCGCGCGTCCATGAATTTGTATGATGATGCTATTCCCATTGAGGAAAATGATGCTACCCGCGCCCTCAAAGTAGATAGTATAAGTAAGACATCCAATTGTGAGCCTGATTTAGATTGCGCGGGCTCCATAAAAATGGAGCATGAAACTAAATCAAAATCTAAATCCCACCGAACTGCGCGACCTCTTGAAGAAATGCTATCTGAGGTAATTGATACATATCTCACTCTTGGACGAAAGCAACGTCAAGAAATAGCGGTTCTTCTATATTAGATAACCGAAGAAAAGGAAAAGGAAACTTAGAAATAAGGAGGCTAGATATGCCGACACCGAAGAAAAAAGTTATTTTCCAAGATTGCGAGAAATGCGGGCGCACGTATGATAGTTCTAACTATCTTCCCACCCGCTCTCCACTTTGTCCTTCTGGATATATTCATATTTGTAACAGATGCTTAGAAAAGTGGTTTGCAGAATAGCCAGAAGAAACCAAATGGGAGGGTATTGATAAAATTTGCTAGTTAGTTGATGTCCCATTTATCCCTGCACGATGGTAGAAATTATATGATGACCAAAAAGAAAAAGCAATTTCTACTTATGTAGCAATATTCTAGTCTACGGAGTATTCTCATATTGGTTGGCGCGAATACCAAAAAAAATATGAAGAATTACGAGAAGAAGGTACCCTAGATTATCAAGTTATTCCTGGGCTTGAGGCTCAACGACGTGAAGAGTTGAAAACCAAATGGGGTTCAAACTATGATGATGAAGAATTACAGTATTTGGAACGTCTTTTTAAAGGAGTACAAAATACTTAGAATATCAATGGAGACCTTCAAATGGACCAGGCGTTGAAACTTTGTAAGTTGAGTTTGATTATTGATAGCCGTATTCGTGAAGGCGCAGATATTGACAAGATGCTCGGGTCTTATGAAAAGTTGGTGAAGATTGGAGAATTTACGCCAAAGAATGCAAAGAATGCAGAAGATTTTGATAGCGTAGGCGAGCTTTTTGCTTATCTTGAAAAAACGGGTTTTGTGAATAAATTTTATGATGGCGTAAAGCGAGATATTGTTGATATTACTATGAATAATATTCAAACTTTCTGCCAACGCTTGTATACTCAAGAGCCAGGTATTGGTGAAGAAATTGATAAGCGTATCGAATCTCTAAAAATGGCAAAAGATATTGAAGACTCTATGGGGCTTCAAGATAATTATGCTACTGATGAGATGTCAATGGAAGTAAACGAGATGTTTGAAAATGAGGATTTCAATCCAGAGGTAGGCGAATGATAGATACTCCTGGTAGTATAATTGCTACAAGTTGTCTCGTTGCTACATAGAAATTTTATAAGAATGGTTTTGAAGTTGAAAAAGGAGTAATTCTTACTTAGCAAAGAATTGAAGCGAATAGAAAACTTTATGAATATTATGCAAATTTATTTACTGCATATCCTGATATATTTGTTAGACTTATTACTCCTTCTCATTCAAGTTTTGAACTTTTTTTCTATTAGGTAATTTTCTTGCGCGCGTGTATGAGGTATCGTTATCATTATTGTACCGCTCCGCGCGCGTTCTCAAAAACTTTTGTTTCAATACTTGCCCTCTTTTTGAAATGTATATTCCAACCTCGTAGTAAAATATTTATTGTTGCCCCCGCTAAATCATAGGGTGCAAAAAATGCAAAAGAAAAAATAGTCGAAATCTATCAATTATTCCCCTTACTTCGGAAGGAAATTGTGGGCGGAGATATAAGTGATACCCCTGGTAATTTCGGTAAGGATTATATGACATTGACATTCAAAAATGGAAGTGTTCTTGACGTGGTCGGAGCACTGGACAGCACACGCGGGGGAAGACGACACTGTCAAATTTTCAAAAAAATGTCGACCTCCACTACAAAATTCTATAATGGGTATAATAAAAATCCTACTTATAATTAGGAGGAAATATTATGATAGGATATTTATACCACATTACTAGTAAAACTACGGGCAAAATGTATATTGGCATTACAAGTGACATTGTAAGAAGATTTAGGAAGCATAAAACTGAATTGAATAATAATACTCATCACAGTCCTAAATTACAAAATGCTTGGAATTATTATGGCGCAGATGATTTTGTCTTTTCTTATGTAGAAGTTGAGATTGATTAGTATGATGATTTATATGAAATTGAATGCGCTGAAATTGCAAAATATGACTCGTATAATAATGGATATAACAGTTGCTCTGGTGGAAAAATTGCGGACTGGCGCCAAAAGGTTCAAAATTAGGATTTAGTCGATTTTCTTTGTATACAGCATTATTATGGAGATGGCTACGGGAAAACATTTGAAGAGATAAAAGGTTGGAGCAAAGGAACTGCATCTGCCTGCAAGAGAGGCATACGTTTCTTAGATGCACATTGCATTTTTGAGAAGATGTCAGAACAAGAGAAAATAATACACGCTCAACAAGTTTTTGAAGAATTACAATTATCAGAGAAAGCCTTTTCAAGACAAATGAAATAGGGCGGTTGTGAAAAGAGTTATTAGCTAACACAAGATGATTTCTTCTTTGCTTTTTGCGCACAAGAAATGCATTACGGATACTCTTGTGTTGCTTTATATTTAGGTATCAAAAGTGCAACTGTAAAAGATTGGTTCAATGGGCGTAGCCGGAAGAAAGAAAAAAGTGCCTATTTAGAATTATCACCGGCTAAAAAAGAGCAATATAAACAAATTGTAGAAACAGCTCATTTAGAAGAGCTAGAAAATGTAAAAGAACGAATATCTCGTCAATCATACGGCAGTGTATAAATCGCGGTACTAAGCGGGAACCCTAAACCTCCCTCAAGGCATGGGAATCCGAACCGAAGGCTAAAATAATTTTAGTCAGGGGCAACGACTAGGTAGTGAAAAAATATAATCTACCCACGAGACCGCGACACCTTGTGTGAAAAGATAGTCTGAACTTGCAAGAAATTGTAAGATGTAGGGGATAAAGAGCCCTTACGATAACAAATGGGTTTGATAGACGAGGTTCTTGACCATGACGGAGATACCCTCAATGAGATTGTCTTACCCCTTATGAACGTCGCGCGCCGTATGCCAAATGGTGAAGTAAATCCCTATGAGCCTTCTCAAGCGCAATTTTATATGACGACCGCGGCGCAAAAATCAACTTACGCTTACAACAAACTTATTGAACTATTTGAACAAGAAATAATCGACCCAAGTAGTTGCTTTATATGGGGAACCTCTTATCAAGTTCCAATGGCTCATGGACTTATTACGAAACAATATATAAATGAAATTCGAACTGCTTCTACCTTCAAGGAAGATAGTTTTGCACGAGAATATTGTTCGATTTGGACTGGTGGCTCGAATGAATCTTGGTTCAACTATGACCGTATTTCTAAATATCGAAAAATTGTAAATCCAGAAACTCACCGAAAAAATATGAGCGGCCACGATTTTTTCTACTTATTATCAGTGGATGTTGGCCGAATCGGTTGCCAAACTGTCGTTAGCGTTTTCAAGGTTTTCCGAAACCCAGAAGGTTTCAGAAGTAATCTTGTAAATATGTATATACTAGGAAAACATGACTATGACCGCCATATGGAATACTAGGTGCGCGATTTGAAACGCATTATAAAGGCTTTTGATCCATTAGAGGTTGTAATAGACGGCAATGGACTTGGGGTATCAATGCTTGACTTTATGGCGCGACCCACTTTTGACAGTGAAGAAGGTATAATGTATCCTGCATACGGTAGTTTCAATGATGAAGATATGAAAAAGACCCAGCCACGCGATGCTATTTAGATTGTTTATGTTATCAAAGCAAATATAAAGTTGAATAGTGAGATTCATAGTAATTGCTATTCGCGCCTTTATAGCGGAAAAGTTGGCTTGCTCATAAAAGAACAAGAAGCTAAAAATAAATTGATGGCAACCAAAATAGGCCAAAAAATGAGCGTAGAAGACCGCGCGAAGCGCTTATTGCCCCATGAAATGACTACGCGCTTATGCGATGAGTTAGGTAATTTACGTCTCAAACAAACTGGCAACCAACAAGATATCGTGCTTGAACAAATCAATTCTCGATTTGGAAAAGATAAATTCTCTTCTTTCGAATATGGGCTATGGCGCATCAAAGAATTGGAAGATGAATACACTAAAAAGAAAGCCAAACGAATTGGCAAACGTATTTTGACCTTCTATACGGAGGCGAAATAAAAGGAGGTATAAATGGAAAACCAAAATGAAACCCCTAAACGCCTCCATGACTTTTCACTTGACGCTTTCAAAGCTTCTATAAATGCTATGATAGCCACTAGTGATAGTGGTTATCGTAGTATATATGAAATTGGAAGATTGCGCCGAGTAAAAGAATACAACGAGGAAGAAATAAAACGTATTATAGATAGTGGCACTTTACAATAGCAATAGGATTTATCCTACTCTTATTATTCTATTGATGGCTTCTATCGTAGAATTTGCATTTATTATGCAACAATTCTAAAGTATTTAGGTATACTAATTCCAGATCCTGCATTTGGACATACTATTACAGAAGAAAATATCTCTCGTCGTTATCACAAAGCCTTAGACTTTATTGACAAAGCATCTATTCCTGCCTTAGCAACTAATATGATGATAAAGGCTGTAGTATATGGCGTGTATTATGGAGTAATACAAACGCTGGACAAAGAACATTTTGCAATTTTAGACTTACCTGTTGGCTATTGTTATACACGATATAAAGATGCTAGTGGGAATGACCTTATTGAGTTTGATTTACGCTATTTTGCCACTTTGAGCGAAGCTGATGGCACTAGAGAACGTGCTTTACGTGCTTATCCCAAAGAGATAGTGCGCGCTTGGAAACGTTGGGAGAATGGAAAGGGAAGTCAATATTATCTCATTCCTTCATCTATTGGAATTTGTATTCCTTTCTTTGATGGCCGTCCTTTTTTCTTACCCGCTATTCCTTCAATTGTAAATTATCGTGATTATGAAGCAATGGAAAAAAAGAAAGACGCGGATGAAATCAAGAAAATACTAATTCAAAAAATTCCCCATCTTACAACTAACGGAGAACTTCTTTTTGAACCTCCTGAAGCTGAGGAAATTCATCGTGGCACTGTCAATATGTTGAAGAATAATAGTAATATTAGTGTACTTACAACATACGCAGATGTAGATGTATAGGGAACTAATACTCAAAATGAAAGCGTGACAAAAAATAATCTTGAGAAGATTGCAAATACAGTTTATCGCTCTGCCGGAGTAAGTGCTAATATTTTTGCTTCTACAAGCAATTTAGCTTTGACAGTATCGCTTCAAAATGACCTTGCGATGGTTATGCCCGTCGCGCAAAAAATTGCGAATGTATTTACTAATGCAGTAAATACTATGTTTAGCAACTCTAATATAAGGTTCAAATATAATATTTTACCTATTAGTTATTATAACGAAAAAGAATTTCTTGATAATACTTATAAAGGTGCAACTACTGGATATAGTTTTATTCTTCCGGCTTTGGCTATGGGGCTAAATCAAAAGGATATTGTAAATGTGAAAGACCTTGAAAATGATTTACTTGGTTTGCGCGAACGCCTTATTCCACTTCAAACCTCATATACTGAAAGTAATAAAACTACTGGCAATGGTGCAGGGAGACCTACCTTACCAGACGATTAGAAATCAGATAAAACAATTCGCAATATCCAATCTCAGGGTGCGAGTGAAGAAGGAGGCAATGAATAATGGAAGACCAGTTGAAAGACTTTCAACGGCAACTCCAAGTAGTTGTCTACGAAATAAAATCAAAATTTAACGAAATTAGTAGCATAGCCCGCGCACGCATTTTTTATAAGGGGTAGAATAGGAATGCTACTTATATAACAGAGGAGTTCGCAGAAAAACTTTTGGCTACAGTTCCTTATACACCAGTAAAGGGTATTTGGGATGAAACTAAAGGAGATTTTCTTGACCACGGCGAAAGTCGCACGCAAGGTAAGATTTACGGTGTTGTGCTGGCTGAGCCTAATTTTGCTTGGGAAGATTTTATAGATAAGGATGGAATCACACGCACTTATGCTTGTGTTGATGTTCTTGTTTATACTGAAATTTATCCTGAAGCGAAATATATTGTTGGAAAATCATTGTCAATGGAATTACTTCCAAAGACAATAAAAGGCAAGTGGGAAGATATAGATGGAACACGAGTTTATGTGTTTTCTGAAGCTTCTTTTGCTGGCCTCCAGGCACTGGGCGATGATGTAGAGCCCTGCTTTGAGGGCGCGGCCTTCTTTGAACTTTTCAACCAGATGTAGGAACTCTACAGTAAAATACAGCAATATAATTTGAAATCAGGAGGAAAGAGCATGGAAATCAATTTCAAGCTTTCTGATAGTCAGAAGTATGATTTGATTTGGAAAGCCGTAAATCCTGAATATACAGAGGAAGGCGGTTGGGTGTGTTCCACCTCCGTTTGCGATGTATATGATGATTACGCACTGTGCTATGACTACGAAAATTCGCAGTATTTTCGTCAGTACTACACAAAGAATGAGGATAGCATTACTCTCGGCGATAAAGTAAATGCCTATATTATTGAAGTCAATGAGAGTGAAATGAATGCTCTCAATGCTCTGCGCGCTCTCAATGGTGGCAACTACGAGAAGATTGATGAGAATTACACTGCTTTGAAAGAACAGAACGAGCAATTCTCTGCTACTATTACTGAGCGTGATGCGAGTATCGAGGAATACAACACGCAGATTACCAATCTCCAGAATGAGCTTGAAACTGCGAATAATAGCCTAACTACTGCGCAGGCTGACCTTGAAGTTGCGAATAATTCTCTCAATGAGGTCACTGCTGAACGCGATAGTTTGAAAGATTACCAGCATACTGTTGAAACTGGTAATAAGCAAAAGATTATTGAAAAATATGCTTTGAAGTTGGATGATGAAGTCGTCGCTAACTACACTGCGAAGATTGATGAGTATACTGTGGAAACCCTTGAAAAGGACCTCTCTTATGAGCTTGTCAAGGCCACGCCGTCTATCTTCTCGGCTACTGAGCCGACTGTTATTCCCAAGGCGGACACTCCGCTTTCTGGAATTGAAGCAATTTTGAATCAATATAAGTAATGGAGGGTAAAACCTAATGAGCAAGAAATTTGAAATCGATCTCTACTCTCAGTTAGAGTTGAATAACGTTGCCTTCCGCCGCGATGGTCGTATTGAGGCCCAGTGTGCGTTAGATGAAGGCTTTAGCGAAGCCCCTGCCGAAAATGGTATGCTTCTTGCCGTTGACAAGGCCAATGGTCTTATCAAGCTTCCCATTGATGGCTCTCTTCCCATTGCTCTGAATTATACTGCTGAGCATATGTATGATGAGCGCAAGATGGGCCTGAAGAACTTCTGTCTCCGTCCTGAAGATGGCTTCTATCCTCGTATGGGTTATCTTTCTGTGGGCGATCTTTTCACCACAAACTGCCTTTGCTATAATGAGACAGATTATACTACTCAGAATGCTCTTGAAGAAGCTCTTGGTAAGCTTAGCGAAACTGTCGTGTTTGGTGGCGCTGATGTTTCTGGTCGTATCTGCCTTTCGAAGGAAAAGCCTGCCTTTGGTCCTGTGCTCAAGGCTGTCAAGTTCTATACCATGCCTAACGGCGAGCCTGGCGTGAAGTTCCAGGTTATTGGTTAATCTAAGGAGGAGGTAAATATAATGGCTACTATTGCTGAAATCAAAGAATTAGCTCTTCATGCAGCCAAGGGTACTGCTCCTGCTAATTTTAGTGAGAAGAATGTAAATGATGCTCTTCGTGGCGAAATGGCCGCGATGTGTGGTTCTATTAACGATTTCCGTCGTAATCAGTACGATATTTTCCAGATTATGATTGAGACTGCGGATGAGGTTGTTCCTCCCAAAGTCATTGCCCGTATGGGTTCTTTTGCGGAAATCAAGTCTGTTCCCCAGGGAACCAAAGCTATCTTCCGCAAGAAGCTTGGCAAGAACCGCGCGAAGAGCTTTATAACTCGCGTTGGTGTTTCCGGTGTGTATGAAACCTTCCGTCTTGATGCTGAAGAATATGAAGTCAGTGTGAAGGCTGTTGGTTCTGCTGGCACGATTGATTTCGAGCGCTTCCTTGATGGCGCCGAAAGCATGGCCGAAATTATGGAAATTATTGTTGAAGGTCTTGAAGACGCGGCCTACATTGAAGTTGCTCGTTGCTTGATGGGTAGTTTGAATAACGTCAAGCGTCCTGCCGCGAACCAGTATATTGATAGTGCCTTCAATGCCGCGAATCTTCAGAAACTTGTCAACACTGTGAAGATGTATGGCGATGGCGCTGTTATCTTTGCGGCTCCTGAGTTCATTGCGGCTATGGGTCCTGACGCGATTGTTCCTCCGATTGCTGGCGTCGCGCAGGGTATTTATGCTCCTGATGACATCGAGAGTATTCATAATATTGGTCGTATTCGTATTTTCCGTGGCTGCCCGATTGTTGAAATTCCTCAGGGATTTGTTGATGAGAGCAACACTTCTACTTGGATAAATCCTCAGTTTGCTTACGTATTCCCCGCTGGCCGTGAGAAGGTTGTTAAGTTCGTGTTTGAGGGCGATACCCAGATGTGGCTTGCCGATAACCGTGATCAATCCATGGAAGTCTACTTCTATAAGAAGATGGGCGCCGCCATTCATACTTTCAATAATTGGGGTATCTATCAGAATACCGGTGTTGCCGATACTTCTGCTCAGCCCTACGGCTTCTAATTTAGATAACTAATTTATAATATAGGTGGGGAGGTTATCAACCTCCCCAACCGGAGTAAAAGGAGAGAATTATAATGGATGCTGAATATAAAGTAAAAGTTTCCAGTCAGTGCACTGGTCATGTGGGACTTACAGTTCCAAACCGCAATTTTGTGCGTAATTGGTCAAAGAAAGGACAAACAATCCCTATTCCTTTTGAAGTCCTTGAAGAAGCAATTTTTGATGAGGGCTTTATGAATATGATAAATCAAGGTATACTTCATATTGATGACCTCGCGGCAGCCAAGGCTCTTGGCCTTGAGCCAGACGATGCAAAGATGCCTGTGAATCATAAGGTGTATTCTGATGGCGATTTGAAGTATATGTTGAATTTTGATAAGCAAGCTGACTTTGAAGAAAAGTTTTTGGCTATGCCTCGTGAACAGCAAATGTAGTTAGTTGATATGGCTGTAGATATGCGTGTGCGCGATGGCGATAAAATTGCTTTTATCAAGAAGATTCTTGGAGTAGATATTGATAAGGAGATTTCTTTTGACCTTCGAATGAAGGAGGAGTAATATGAGCACTCCTTATTCACAAGTGTATGATGCATTCACTTCGAAAATTCTCGACGATGAATGGCAGACTTGGGATGACCCTGAAATGGTTGCTGCGGATATGCGCCAACTACTTGAAGATGGGATTGTGCATTTCAAGTTCCCCCGAACTTCTCTTACAAGAGATGACGATGGTTTTATCAATACTCTGAATGCCACTGAAATTCAGATTATTGCTACATATATGAAAATTGAGTGGTTAGATAGATGTATTTTGACGTGGCAACATTTGAAGCCACTGTATAGTGAAGCTGACTTTTCTCAAGCGAATCTTATTGACAAGTTTACCAAATTACTTGATAAGGAATGGACACGTGCCCGCAAACTGGAAGCAAATTACTACCGTTCTGTGGATGAAAAGCCGTGGCCTTTCCGCAATATGGCAGGTAATTGATATGGAACAACTTGATGAAAAGACAGTATGGGATGGGTATATAAATTAGTTTCGTAATAAATTATTTGGACTTCTTTGTGAATTTGAGAAACAGGGAGAATGGGAAAAATTTCTCGATAGCCTATTGATTGAATTAGGTGGTTTTGATAGCTCCCATAGGTCTATAAATTATTATAAATTGTCTCATAATATGAATTAGTTGCGCTATGTGAGATATGAATATTTTCGTAGCATAATTTTTGAATGTATGGGACTTTTATCAAAGATAAAATGAATTATTATGATGAAGTTTATTTGAAGCGTCTAAATAGATATGGAACTGATTTTGCTTCACGAGTACAAGGTTAGCGCGAAGCTGACTGGATGAGATATAAGTCTATGTCTACTTACAGGGTTGAATTTGAGGATGAAGAAGGGAATAAACTTTCTGGAACTCTTGAACCAAATAAGTAGGATGAGACAGAAACTACTCAATGGTTGCTTTTAGATTTGGATAAAAAGTATCCTGGAGGTACAATTTTTCTAATTTCTGGAAAGCATAGCGAGAACCGCTGGATGATTTTGTTTTTGCGCGAGACACAATCAAAAGGCTATAATAAATATATGGTGCTCAAACTGACCCATCTTATTCAGTGGAAAGATAGGGCGGGCGCGCAACATGAAAGTTGGGGATACTTTTACGGGAAAATGGATCGCATTATTTATGATGTAATTCGTTCTACAGCAAAGAACCCCAATTATCAAGACCCAGATAAAGAAACTCATATTATTATGCCGACCACTAGAGATTTGAAACGAGAAGATTATCTTGTTATTGATGAAGAGGGGTATATTGTAACTGGCTACGATTTGAGTTCTACGCCTGGAGTTGAATATTTTAGTTTGAAAGAGACAATGGTGCGAGATACTACGCCAGTTGATATTGTTGGTGAAACTGGTGATAATACTTTCTGGCTTACAGGAGGTAATGAGTGATGGGAGTAAGAAATCTAGGAGAGATGGGGCAAAACTTACAAAAGATAATAAAGCGTTTACTTGCTAATTAGAACCTTTGTAAGTTATTGTATTACACTGATAAAGACCCCTTGAATGGAGAGGATATCTCTGACACTACAATTCTTTATGGTAAGCAAATTACTATAAATCCACAATATAATCCCGCTGAAAAGGATTATAGCGTTGTTATTCCAATGGTATAGCATGGCCGGCGCGGAAAGAATGATGAATTTACAGATATACTTATTCGTATTTATATCTATGTTCCGCAAACCTAGTGGATTATAAAAAGTGATAATTTGCGTCCTTATCTTATTCTTGGTGAATTGCAAAACAGTTTAGAAGATAAGAATATAAATGGGCTAGGAACCATCAATTGTAGTGATTTTGTTTTGAACATGGTTACAGAACAAATGACTAGCTACTATATAGATTTCAACATTACTCAATTTGCATAATGATTGAAGAAGCATTCATAGGTTATCCAATAAACTTTTAGGATATTTGCTTGGTATATCCGCCTTTCAATAAAGATATAATTGCGTTTGGATACTAGAAATTTATGGTGCTTACGTCTCTTTTGACACAAACCCAAGACGACATAGATGATTAGTTGGCTGATGCGAAGTTAGACCAAAATCCAACTCCTTTTTAGCAACTATTTCTTTAGGCTACTTTATATCCTCCAATGAAGACACATATTTGTGAAATTTTGAAATTTTTTACTCATATGGATATCAGACTATTACCAGAAATTGGTGGTATAGTATTTGGAGAAGTGACTGAAAAGCGCATTATTACAGAAGAGAACTTTTTTGATTTTCAAAATGTAATTCGCGCGGCCATAGGCAATAAATTAGAAGAAAAGCCTAAAGAAAATGAAAATCCACGTATTCGACGTATGAAAGCATTATCTCGCAAAAGAGATAGAATAAAAGCTAAGTAGCATAAAGCACCACAAGAACTACTTACTTTACTTACTTCAGTATGCTGTATGAATAGTGGACTAAATCCATCGAATGTTGGTGAAATTACTTATGCAGCGACTAAGTCGCTTATAGATAGATATACCGAAAAGGATGCGTATGAGACACGCACGGCTGCGATGCTTGCTGGAACGCAGAGTGAAGGCAAGGAACAGACTTATTGGATTCGAGACTTAGATAGCTGAAAACTTCTATATAGGAGGTTACCTAAATGGCTTCTATTTTAGATAGATATGGCATTAAAGAGGTTGCTGACGTAACATTCTGGCACCTCAACGAGCATGGTGAACCTGATTTCCCTGTGCTTTATCTTGATACACTGAAGGTTTCTACAATTGAGCAGACCGCTTCTACTGCTGATGCTACTGGCGGTAAGGGCAATGCCAAGCTCGTAAGCTGGGATTATGGTAAGGAAATCAATGTTACTCTTGAAGATGCGTTGTTCTCTCCTAAGTCCATGTCGCTTATGTTTAGTGGCTCAAAGGGTATAATTGATACCACAGCTAAGAAAATAAAGAAGACCATCAACTACTTGAATACCACAGATGGCGCGACACTTCCTCAGAAGCTTGTCAAGCAGGAAGATGGAACATACCGCGTTGCTACTGCGGAAGAAATTACCGCTGGTGGAGAAAACCTTATTGCTGTGGTATGGTATAAAGCTGACGCGAAAGACGCCAAGGACGCTGAGGTTGCTGCTGATGCCACGGCCAAAGCTGGCGAGCGCTTTATTGGCGTGTATGTTGTAGATGTTGCTCTTGGCGATGGTAAGACCATTACAATCGACGCGGCGCACTTCCCTGGCACTTATCGTGTTGTTGGCGACACTTATAGCCGTAGTGAAGCGAGTGGCGAAGATGAGTTCTTCCAGTTCGTAATTTACAAGGCTAAGGTTTCTGCTGAGAATACCATTACCCTTCAGGCTGACGGCGATCCTTCTACCTTCAATCTCAACCTCACTGTTCTTCGTAATAGCGATGGTAAGATGATGGACCTTATTCAGTATAAGGTGTAATTTATATAACATATTAGAGAGGGAGAAATCCCTCTCTTTTTTATTGATTTGATTGCGCGGGCTCAACAAAAATGTAGGAACTATATGTATAAAAATCCACTTATATATGAGAAAGGAGGCTTTAGCACATGAGTGAACAATTATTTGGTGCCAAAGAACTCTATGACGTAGTTTTACGAACAACCTTTGAAACTACTATAAATGGGAAGCATTATGATGAAGGAGAAGTCGTAGTTAGATTTGGACGACTTCAAATCGCGCAATTGAATGGACGTTATTCATATGTCGCCGCGAAAGGCGGTTATGATAATAGAGAATTAGTTACTTGGGAAAATATGAATAGCGTGTCACTTACTTTTTCTCAAGGAGTTTTTTCTAAAACTTAGTTGGCTTTTCTTATGAATAGTAGTATTAACCAGTAGGCTATGCCAGAAAAGAAATTGGTTCCTAAAACAGAAACTCTAGAAGCAGATGACGAAGGGGCTGTAAATCTTCAATTTATACCTCAAAAATTATTTGTGTATTAGAAAGATGGCTCTCGCGTAAAGGATTTTGTTCTTGAAGAACAAAAAATAAAGGGTTTAACTACATATGAAGAATATGTATGTGACTATTATTATGAATATCAAGAAGATATAGTTTATCTCCAAAGTGGGCTTGGAATAACTAATGGTTATTTGCGCTTGGAGGGTAAAACGAGATTAAAGGATGATAATACTGGACATATTGTAACGGGATTGATTACAATACCGAGACTAAAGTTGAAAACTGGTATATCAGCAAGATTGGGAGCTAATGCGGAACCTATTATTGGAACTTTCCAAGGTGAGGGCTACCCAGTTGGGACAAGGGGAAATAAGACGGTGTGTAGTCTTACTATATTGTCTGATGATATAGATAGTGATTTTTGACGGTATTGACTAATGACAATACCGTCATTTTTATTGGGTGGTGAATTATGGCACAGAATACGTTAGAGATTGTTGCGAAAGTAAAAGCTGATGTAAGTGAAGCTTAGAAATAGTTTCAATAGTTATTTGCACAATTTCAAAATTTTAAATTAGACAAAAACGCCACTGCTGATATTACAAAAAGTTTCTCAGACTTAAATAAGGCTTTTGAGAAATTATAGATAGCAGGAGAAAATGCTGCTGGCGGGAAAACTACTATTGAATAGTTAAAAAATATTGGACGTGCAAGTTAGGATGTTGATAAAGCGATAGCCAATTTGAATCATAGTTTAAATAAAGTCGGTGATAAAAACTTTATTATCGACATGAATACTCCTGAACTTGTAAAAGCCAGATAGGATATTGAAGGGCTATCATAGGTTTTATCTAATAAATATACTCGTGCTGTAGAACAGGCAAAAGAAGCTTAGGTTACTTTGGCAGATAGTGGTTATACAAAATCAATTAGTGATTATTCTGATTTAGTGAATGCTCTTGGCACGCAAGATTTAGAAAAAGCTCAAGAGAATTTTAAAAAGTTACAAAATAATATTGATATAGCCAGTAATTCTATTGCAGGTAGTATTAAAAACTTATAGTAGAAAATTGCAGATGCTGTTTCTGGGAAAGAATCCTAGAAAACTTCTTTAGAAGGATTCCGTGATAAAATTAAATAGGAATTAAATGCAGTAAAAGCTGATTTAGATGGTTTTTCATCTTCATTAACTTCTCAAGCTAATAAAAATGATATTTTTTCTTCTTTAATTGGAAAAATTGGAGATAATAAAAATTTAAAACTTTTCAAAGCCTAGCTTGAGGCAGTAAAAACAACTTTGACTAATTTTACTCCTAAAGATGCGGGAAAATTAAAAGAGCAACTTGCGACAGTTTGGGATACTTATTAGAATACTGCGCGGCCTGAGAATATTTCTGCTTAGGCCTGGAGTGGTTTTGGGCATGCTTTCAAAGCTAGAATGGGAGAAGATGGCGCTTTCCAAGACCTCATCAATTCTGGCACGATCGCTCAGTAGAAAGTTGATGAATTAAAAACTAAATTATCTACCTTTGGGCAAGAAGCTGCCAATCTTGGCATTGAAAATCCTTTTAATAAACTTATAGAAGGATTAACTGCTGGAAATTTAGATATTAGCAAATTTGATGAACAAATTACCAAGAAAATTCAAAAATTAAATGCTGATATTACTAAAGCTCAAACTGAGGGCTCGAATGTATAGAATATTGAAAAGCTAACAAAACAAGCAGAAGCATTAAAAGCATTTAAAGCCGCTATTGACGAAGCTTTTGGCTCTTCTGTATAGTCATAGATTCAAGGTACTAATGAAAAATTAGGTGAAGCTACAAATCGACTTAGCCAAAAATAGCAGGCGCAAATATAGGCTGCCGCGGCATATTATCGAGATTTTGCTAATGCCATGGGAGAAGCTGGCCAAAAAGCTGGTTCTTTAACTGGTAACCTTAGAGGAGCTACAGATTCGCTTACTCGTCAAAAAGAAGAACTTGGTCAAGTAATTTCTCGTTTTGCATAGTTTGGTACAATGGCTGGTATCATTCGTACATTTACCAAAGTTGTACGGAGCGCATTCTCGTCAGTAAAAGAACTCGATGAAGCAATGAATAACATTGCTGTAGTTACTGATTATACAACTAAAGATTTGTGGAATTAGATTGATGCATATACCGCAATGGCACAAGCTACTGGTTCTACAATCAAAGGCTCCTATGAGGTTGCGTAGTTATATTATCAGTAGGGTCTTACTGATGCAGAAGTAATGGCAGCCGCGAATGAGACATTGAAAATGGCTCGTATTTCAAATATTGATTATGCAGCGGCCACTGACTATGCGACTGCGGCAGTCAAGGGCTTTGGACTAGCTTATCAAGACTTGGCTCATATCAACGATGTATATTCTAACCTTGCAGCGAAGACGGCAGCAGATACAGAAGAAATATCTATTGCTATGAGTAAAGTAGCCTCCATTGCTCATAGCACTGGTATGGAATTGGAGACTACTGCCGCGTTCTTGACGTAGATTATTGCTACAACACGAGAAGCTCCTGAAACTGCTGGTACTGCATTAAAAACAGTTATTGCAAGATTTGCAGAAGTCAAAAAATTAATTTCACAAGGAGAAGCTACTGGTACTGATGAAGAAGGCACTGAAGTTAGTGTAAATAAGATTGAAGAGGCATTAAAAACTGCTGGTGTCGCATTACGTGATACTACTGGTTAGATGCGTGATTTGGATGATGTATTTATTGAACTTGCTTCTCGTTGGGATAGTTTGGATACCTTGTAGCAAAGATATATTGCTACATAGGCCGCGGGCTCACGTTAGCAAAGCCGTTTCTTGGCAATGATGAATGACTATGAAGGGTTACAAGAGACATTAGGTTATGCTATGGATAGTGCAGGTGCATCACAAGAATAGTTCAATAAGACATTAGATAGTTTGCAAAGTAAGTTGAATAATTTATCTAATGCTTGGATAGAATTTACTACTGGGATTTTAAATTAGGATGTAATTAAATTTGGTGTTGACGCTTTAACACAAATTTTAAATTTGATAAATGATATTACTGGTGCACTTGGGGCCGGAGGAAACACAATAAGTAAAGTTTTGCTTACTTTCGGCGCATTAAGATATGGTACTGGTGCCGCAGGAACTGCATTAAGCGCTCTTGGAATTTCAAATAATTTGCCTAATCTTAAAGACCAATGGGCAAGTGGCGGTATTGGAGAAATTATAAAAGCAATTTCTATGTCTCAATAGGGCTATACTCCTATGAAGGATGTTGCAAAATTAAATTAGATTGTCTCTTTACAAAATAATATAGAGGCTATGAAAAAAGCCATGTCTGGTCTAGATCCTGCAACAGAAGCTGCAAAAGCTTTTGCAACTTAGATCACTGTGGCAGAAGCCTCTATAACTTCTTTATCTGGCTCAATGAAAGGATTATCTAATTCTTTTTGGGGCGCATTGGGTCCAATGGGAAAGATTACTCTCGTAATTACGGCTATCATTGCAGTGGTTACGATATTGGATAAAGTTATTAAAACTTCTAAAGAAAAAATACAAGAATATAATGAAACAATAAAAGAACTTCAAAATTTATCTTAGGAAATCAATAGTTTAGAAGATACACTATCTAATTTACGTTCATATCAAGAAGGCATAAAGGATAGCTCTGGAAAAATTATAGATGGTATGGATGATTTTGCTACTCTACAAAAAGGGGTAGGTAGCTATGGTCAAAATATTAGTTTGACTAATGAGCAGTATTCTAGGTATTTAGAAATTTGTGACGCTATTGTGGCACTAAATCCTGACATTGCAAAAGGATATGGTAGCAATGCAGAAGCTATTGCGCGGGAAAAAGATGCTTTGGAACAACTAATTGCAACTTAGGAAAAAGATTTGCAAGTAAAAGCTCTTCAAATTGCCACTGGTATGGATACAAAGTTTTATGAGGATGCAAAGGCTAAGGCGCAAGATTATTAGAAAACTCTAGATAAAGCTGAATAGAGACGCTGGCAATTACAAAATGGCTATATGACCAATAAAAATGGCGTATAGGGAACTAGCATTGGAGTTGCTCAAACAGATATTACGTCATATAAAAATGCTGTAAAGCTTAATGAGGCTATTGGCAATGTTCCTGTACGCTTTTTAGCAGAAAATACCGAAACCTATCTAAAGAAAATTGAAAATTCTTCTTTATCAGATAGGGGTAAAGAATCTGCCCGTGCTGGACTAATGGATTACGTTGCTTATTATAAGCAAGCTGTGCAAGAAGTTGAAGGCACAATTGAAACTACTAAAGACAGTATGGAAGCCCAAGAAAAAGAGATAAAAGACCAATGGGTGGCAATGCTTCCAGATGCAGACGGATGGTTCAAACTTTCGGATAAGCAACAAGACTTTTTTGAACGTTATGTACGGGGCCTAGAGGTTGACTTGACGGACCCAACAGCAATGTCTCTTCAAGAATCTGATATAATAAGTAGAGTAGAGACATTATAGAGAATATTAGATGAGAATAAAGTTACTATAGATTTTGAATATAATAGCGAAAATTTTAGCCTTACTCTTACTTCACTAATTGATAAATTGGGAACCGACTAGTTTGCAGAATTGGGGCTGAAAAATGGTATAGCTTACATAGAGGCTATATATTAGGGCATTTTAGAGGCGGCTCAAAATGATGAAGATTTGCAAATAGCATTGATGTCTTTATTTGGTTTTGATGGTAGTTGGGAAGAGTTTAGTAAATTAGGGGTAAGCGGTTTTGCTGAATAGGTTTATGGCAAGTCTTATACTAATAGAATATCCAATATGCAAAAATTTGCTACAGAGAGGGCAGAAGCCGAATATGGAAGAGAAGCTAGCCCACAAGACTTTGAAGCAGAATACTCAGATTGGTATAATTGGCTTGCTAAACTAGAAGGACAAACTGCTGATACAATTGTGACTCACTATGAGGAACTAGTCGCTACCCTTACAAAAAGTGGTAAAAATATTACCCAAAAAACTCTTGAACAGGCCGCGGAAGATTACGTAAAATCAGCACAAACCGCTTAGTCTATTATTCAAAAAGGCGTGGATAGAGGACTCGATAAAGACGAAATAAATAAATATATGGACTACCTTGCCAATAAATATCCACAAGAACTTGGTCAAGATAAAGCTCGTCTCGCAGAAACAGCAGTCGATCAAATGCTTTATGAAGAATCTGAAGACACTGTGCTAAATAGTGCTGATACATGGATAGAAAAATTACAAGAAATAAATGATTTGAATAGTTATGAAGGTTTTGGGTATTTTGAAGGTATACGTGAAAGCTTAGCTGGAATTTTAGGAATGGACTTAGATGCCCTTCCTGAGACTTTTAAGGTATCGACTAAACTAATCAAAGCTATGCAAGCTGCGGCGAATAAAGTGCCAGGAGCCTTAGAAGAAGTAAAGAAGGAAATGCGTGAAATTTAGAAGGCATCTATAAAAAAGGGAATAGATAATAATCCTATTTTTACAAATAAACAGAAAGAGGAAGCTAAATCAAATATTGATGATGCCTTCGAAGAATATGAGAAAGCCGTAGAAAATTTCTAGAGTACTGATGCTGCAAAGAGAATGGAAAGTATGGGTGTTGGTGAATCTTTCAGTGAAACAGAAATGAAAGACGTAGATGCATTAGCACAGTCAGCTTTAAACACTTTTATTGCTACCAAACAGGCAGCAGGAGAAACATTCACTACAACAGAGGCTGCCGCGGCAGTACAGAATGCTATGGCAGCGGAAAATATTGAATATATTCCCGATATTTCCTACAAATAGGTAGATATGGAAAGCACGGTGAGTCTCGAAACAAGTGGCCCCTTAACCGCAGCAGGAGATGGCAAGGTTACTGTTGAAGGTAAAAGCTATATTCCTCAAATTACTGCGCAAGGCGGTTCTGGCAGCAAGGGCGCAGGTTCCTCCATAAAACCTCCTTCTGGTGGTGGAGGTGGTGGTGGAAGTAAAGCTCCAACGAAACCCAAACAAGACCCCTTCTACAACTACATCAAAACTGTAGACGACTATAAAAAACGCCTTGAATCTCTCCAAGATGTCCAAGAGCTCCTAACCAAACCCGTTGATATCTTTAATAACACCAAAGCCCAAGAAGACTACTACAAAACCCTCCTTGGCTCTAATCAATCCTATCTCAACCATGTCAATTCTGAACTCGAACGCCTTCAAAAAGAAGCTCAATCTAAATATTCCAAATACATCGAAGTATCTATTGACGGTTCTCTCCGCCTAACCGAAGAGTATTGGGCATCTACTGGCGACATCACCGAAGAACTTGATGAATGGATTGATGCTTATGATGATGTCCTTGGCCGTCAGAAAGACCTTACTGATGAAATCAACGATTATAAGAAAGAGCTAAAAGAACTCTGGGAAGGTTGGCGCGATAGTTTCATTGATCTCACTAATGATATTGCAGATGTGTTCCAAGAGCTTGATGAAAAACAGCTTGAAGATCGTCAAGAGTTTTATGAGAAGCTTGAAGAACAAGACCAACGCTATCTTGAAAGTGTGCGTAATAACATTGAGGAAGAACGTAAGGCGCGCGAGCGTGCGAATAGTTTTGAAGACCTTCAAAAGAAGCAAAATCGTTTAGCTCTGCTTCAACGTGATAGTTCTGGTCGCTATGTAAATGATATTGCAGAACTTCAAGAAGAAATAAATTCTGACCAGCAAGATTTGGCTGATTAGAATGTGGACAATATTCTTGACACCCTTGAAAAGCAAATGGATAAAGATGTCGAGCGTCATCAAGATATTCTTGATGCGATGTAGAAGCAAATTGATAGCAATGTTGAAAATCGTATCTACATTGAGCGCGCGGAGCAAACCATTGCGCAAGGAGAACAAGCTATTCTTGATGCTATTCATATGGGTGAGGACTGGCGCAATGCTTCTAACGCTGAACGTGAAAAAATGGATGAAGAGCAGGCTACAAATATTGCTGGGTCAAAGAGTTATCTTGAAAAGTTGAATGAAGGTATTACTTCGTCTAGTGAGTATATATCTAAGATGGTCACAGATGCGCTTACTAAATAGACTGAAAGTCTTATTTGGACTATTGGTGATATTCCTCAAAATGATGAAGCTCACGTAGCACACGCAATGGAGACGACACTGCCTTCAATTCTTGAATAGTTCTTCGTGCGGACTAATACGGCGCAAGATATGGCAGATGACAATAAAGTTAGTGGTGCTAGATACGCTACAGGTGGCCTTGTAGACTACACTGGACCTGCCTGGGTTGATGGTACTCCTGGTAAACCAGAAGCATTCCTCAATGCCAATCAAACTGCTATGATTGCTTCATTTACTGCTAATCTTGCAAAAATGATTTCTGGTAAATTCCCCTCTTCTAACGTAGAAGCAGGAAGTAATTGTGAAATCAATATTGATATTGGTTCAATTGGCGCAGACTATGACATTGACCAAGCCATCAACAAAGTCAAACAAGAAATTGTAAATAGCGCGCAATTCCGTAATGTAACATTACTCAATCGCAGACGCTAAACATAAGGGAGGAAATAAAATGAGAAATATTTACTAGAAAGACGACTATACAGGCTTTGTATATAATGGCATACATTCCTCTCAATTTGGCCTGTTTAGCGTCGCTAATGGGGACAGATACTCACGAGGTCTGTCCCCGACCTTTCAAGACTTGACACAATCTGTGCCAGGCCAGGACGGAACACACTACTTTGGAACACAAATGACACAACGAGTTATTACATTGTAGGTTGCCTTTGATAGCGTGACGGAATCAGAATTTCATCAACTAAAGCGTTGGCTGAATTGTGGTATCAAACCACTTATTCTTGATGAGACACCATATATTCAGTACTATGCAAAAATCCAAACTGCACCAACCATATAGTTTGTGCCTTTTGAAGAAGATGTAGATGAACGGATATATAAGGGAGAAAGTACAATTACTTTTGTATGTTATGACCCATATGGATATTCTGTTTCTAAATGGCTAAGTTCTTATGGCGTATATGGTGAAACTGGACTTCAGCCAGTGAGTTTGTATAGTGAAAATGTGCGTGAATGGGCATTAGCAAGTAGGTTGCAACCGCGCCAGTCTACTAAACAATATACTATTGATACTTATCAAGAAAATAATGAGCTTAGTTAGAGTGCATATAATGGACTAATTACGCTATATAATGCCGGGGATTTGCCTGTAGATTATATATTGAATTTTACATTATCTGATGCGGTAACTACTAGTCAAGAAATCAAAATCATACTGACTCATAATGACGTGACAATTGTTGAAAATTCCATTGACTTTTCAGTTGCTTCAAATTTGCTCAAAAAGGCAATGAAAAATATTGATACTAATGCTATAATGGTAGGTATCAATTTTTCATTAGATACAAAGAAAAGATTACTTTTCGCTTCGCGCATATATACAGTTACAATCGATGGTGAAGTAGAATAGAAAGTTTCAGACAGAGTTATTGCAAATCATGCTTTGCGCGGGGACTTTTCAAAAATTCCACTTTCAGAAAATAAAGATGATATGTCTTATATGTAGTTGAGTTGTGACAAGCCTATTAGTAAAGTGAGTATTGATTATTTATATAAATACTACTAAGGAGGTGCCAAATGGCATATACATATTATATACAAACTGGTATACAAACATATGATAGCACTACTAGCACCTGGGTTATCGTTGATGGAGAAAAGATTACTGCATCTACAACCAAATCAATATTATATTATAGCCTTGATGAAGATACAAATGAAATTTTAGGCAATGTTACAAGTATTACAACCGAGTAGGCGAAAAGTAATCGAGTGCCTAGAGTGCGGTATAATATAAATGTTGATAAAGTGCTTGGAAAGCTGACTGAAGCAGAACCTTATTTGACAGTTTATGTTGATTATCTTCAACAATTCATTATAGATTACTATTATAAAAATGAGGAAGGCGCACTAGTAAAAGACCAAGAATCTGGTATAAAGTATGTTAATTAGGGATACACAATCCGGAATACTTCGCGCCTAAAGGAAGAAACTTACTCAATATACACCAACATAAATAAAACCCTAATATTCCAAAAGAAATATTACTATCGTCCAATTGCAAAATGGGTCTTTCAAACTGAAAATGAGAGTATTATTTACAATGCCGGTGACCTTTATAATGGCAATGCTAATTTATCACTTGTGCTTGATAATACAAGCTCTTATGTATTACAAGGGAATTATATTGATGATATTCCGAACCCCAGTCGTGAGCCAGACAGAGTTGCAAATGCAATTTTGGTAAAGCTTTATCCTCAAGGTGGCGATCTAAGCTCAACAAGTGATTTGAAGTACATTGATGGTTATAAATCTTATCACTTTTTAGGATGGACAGACACACAAGGTGGCATAGTTTTACCTGACGGATATTAGTTAGGTAAATTATCTAATGATGGAGATAGTCTTATCTTATATCCGGTTTGGCAAGAAAGTCCATGTTAGAGAACTTTACTTTCGGCGCAAAGTGATTTATCTAAACCATCTGCTCCAACTCGCGCAGGCTACCGTTTTTAGATATGGTCCGCGCGCTCGCAAGAAGAGAATTTGCCAATACTTCAAGACAATACAACAGGAGTAGAAAATCCAGAGCCAATTCCTATCTTTGCTCTATGGCAGAGTGAACTAGAGTATGCTAATGAATATGAGCAAACTATTCGTAAAGTACCTTATAAAATTGAAATATGGGAAGACCAATTCAATGAAGAGAATAATAGATGGGAAGAAATACGCTTGGTAACACTCGGCGCGGACACCATGGAAGACTAGGGCCGTGCATTCAATATCAAGTTCAAATAGACTGTATATGGTGAGTTGACACTTACTTTTTCTCTTTATGGAACATATATTGATAATCAAACAGGTTAGCGTGTAAAAAACTACCTTATGCCATATTGCTTCAATGAAGCCAAAGTAAAACTTTGGTATGATGGAGAATGGTATGATTTTATTATAAAAGATATTCAAGAAACTCATAATCAGTAGTTTACTAAAACATACACTTGTCAGTATTTACCTATTTATGAGCTAAGCAAGATTGGATATACTCAAGTATTTAGTTTAGATAACCGTGATGGAAGCGGTATCCAAAGCGCGCCCGAATTTATGGAAAGTATTCTTGAGGATACTGAATGGCGTTATGTGTAGGCAGGAAGTGATAAAGTTCCTGCTGTGGTAGACTTGGAAGTAAATCTAACTGAAACAAGTGAAGAAGTAGTTTATTCTACTGATGTGAAAGAAGGCATCAGCTACCAAACTTATTCTATTGATAAGGATGGTATTTTACAACTTGGCGCCAAGAATACAATAACTAGTGGCAAAGTATACATCCCATATAGTTAGCTAAATAAAGAAGGAAAGATTTTTGGCTGTTTTTCTGAAGGACTTATTGAAGTTGATGGTGACCTAATCCTATAGCAAAGTCTAGTTGTGCTTGATATAGATTGGATAAAATATCCTATAACTAACTTTTTAATTACTAAATTCACTGCGGAAGTCCCTAAAAAGAGTAATATTAGTGAGTGGATTGAAGCATCTATCAAAGAAAATGATAGCACAATTGATACTATTAGTCAGTATTGCAATAAAGGCTCTTCTCCTGAGTACCCATCTTTATACTATCGTGTAAAGACCGCCACTACAGATACAGCAATGACCTATTCACCTACTTAGGATAAAAAGCCGTGTTACTTTGGAACGATAGATAGCGTAACTTATGGTAGTGAAAAAACCAAACTTGCCAGTTTAGGTACAAATACTGTATTTGCCTTTACAAATGGAGATAATTTCTATACCTTCAAATTGAATTAGCTTACTGGCGCGAATGAACTCCCATTAGGAACAGAATATAGATATTATTTTACCGGTAGTACAAATAATTCAATGGTTGCTATCATCGGAGAAGTAGATAGTAGTGTAACCGCAGAGCAATGGTCTAGCACATCAGCCACTTCTATAGTAGTAAATGGAAAAGCAACTTATATTCTACCGCTTACTGGATTTACTGTTTCAGATAATCGTTTTGCTTCTGAGCAGGTATCTACGGCTGTTTTTCTTAGTGCTTCTCCAAAGACCTATTACCAAAAATCTGGTTCTGCTGGAGATGAATATTATCGTCCTTACATTGATTTGGCTATTCCTGCAACAGCAAACTTTCCAACAAATTTTTATGAAGCTTCAATAAATACCGAAGGATTATCAGCAAATAGTAGTCAAGTTCATTCTATTCGTCAGTATTTTACTCTCAATGGGAATACTGCTACTATAGTTGGAACTGCGCCCGTCGATGAAACGGATGGATTTTATATAAAGGATGCTAATGGCCTATACTATTATGATACTGCAAATCTAAATTATACTCTCATTGCGCCACCTACGTGGAAAAATGGGGGAGACCGTTATACTCGCGTATCATTTACTCAATTAGAGAGCTATATAATGTACCGTAGTCTTGAAAGCTCAAATAGTAACTGTTTTGACCTTACTCAAAAAGTTGCTGAGACTTTTGAAGTTTGGTGTAAGTATATCATTGAGCATAATGATGACGGCAGTATTGCTTATGATAATACAGACCCAATAACCCTTGAACCGCGCAGAAAGAAGTGGGTAACACTTACATCTTATGCTGGCGCGGAAAACCCAGTAGGTTTTACATATGGTATCAATCTTACTAATCTTTCACGTACCATAAAAACAGATAGCTTAGTTACGAAACTGTATGTTGACTATAGTGAAAATAACTATACTTCTAATGGTTATGTTGCTATTAGTAGCGCAGAGGATAATATAAGTAAAGAAAATGTTCTTTACAATTTTGACTATTTTATTCAAGTCGGCTTGCTTGAAAAGATGCAAGTATACAATGATTTTTATAAAATAGAGAGTAACGAAGTATCCGCGCAAGACCCAGTAGAAATGAAGTGTGTAATTGAGGCCAATGGCAAAAATGGCCCAGGTTACCTTCGTTTACTTGGCTTACTAAATACTTAGTATGATAAGTTGAGCGAACAAATAAATGGTGCAACAGGATACAGCTATCAAGTCATCCATTTGAAAGAAATGCTTTCTGCATATAGCTATGCTTCTGCTTTTACAGTAGATGCAACTATTACAGGACAGGGGGTTGCTCCTTCAATTGGTACTTCTACAGCAGAGGATTAGGAAACGCTTTAGCGTCTCACTAAAGAATATAATCGTGTTTCCGCATAGCTGGCCGCCGCGAAAAAGCAACTTGCAAAAATTGTGGCTCGTAAACAAGAGCTTGAACGTAAATTCAATCAACGCTATGCACGCTATATTCAAGAAGGTAACTGGACAAGTAGTGACTATATTGATAGTGATAGTTACTATGCAGATGCTCTGAAGGTTAGCAATGATGGCGCGAAGCCTAGTATCAATTACAACTTTACTGCAGTTGACCTTTATGCCTTGCCAGAGTATAAAGATTATAAGTTCTGTATAGGCGACCGCACTTGGGTGGAAGATACAGAGTATTTTGGTTATGAAGAAGATGGGACACCATACCATGAAAGTGTTATTCTTACAGAAATAAATTACGACTTGGATAATGCATCTGCATCTACTTTTGCTGTATAGAATTATTCTAATAAATTTGATGATTTATTCTAGACGCTTTCTGCAACGGCAAATTCATTTAGTCTCAATCAATAGATGTATGGGCGCGCAAGTAAACTTCTTACCTCTGGTGGATTGAATGATGAAACTACTCAAAAGAGTCTTACATCCAATAAAGAACTAACTCTTATGTCAAGTTCTGCTATTTAGTTTGACAATGATGGTATCATATTTACTAATGTGGCAAATCCAAATCAAATATTACGTATAGGCAGTGATGGCATTTCAATGTCAAATAATGGTGGCGCGAGTTATGACCAACGCCTAATGTGGTAAAATAAGGAAAACCCAGGAAGAAAAAGATTTCTTCCTGGGTTTCTTTTTATCCAAATCTGTTTTTCCTGAATTATCTGTCTACTTATAATTAGAACGGTAGAGGAGGTTTTCTTTATGGCCGGTTACAATTATAATCCTTATAGTGGAAATAGTGCGATAGCGCAAATGAGTGGGACTAATTTTTCAATGCCTCAACCGCAACAATTATTTCCACAACCGCAAGGAAATGTTTATACAATAAATAATACCCTAGAAGTGGCTAATATACCTGCTGGCGCAGGACTAAGTGTTGCATTGTGTCTAAATGAAGGGTTGGTATATATCAAGTCACTTCAAAACGGTCAACCAATGTTCTGGGCCTATAAGCTAATACCCTATGTAGAAGAAGAGAAAAAAGATAAAGCCCAATATGATGAAAGACTTCAATTATTGGAGTCAAAAGTCGATAATTTATTGAAGGAGTTGAAAGGTGAATGAATCCTATGCAGTTTATGATGAATTAGATGGGAAATATGGGGAATATGATAAAGGGCCAAACTAATGCTAAAGGAATGCCTGTATTTACTGCACCAGGAAAGCATGAAGCAAAGCAACAAATAAACCCAATGCTTTTCAAGCAATATATCCCAATGGTGAATTAGTCTCAATGGGACAATCTAATTGCCTAGGCGCGCCAGCAAGGTATTAGCGAAACTGATATTCAAGCTGGCCTACAGATGATTTAGAAGATGAAGTAATTCATCTTACAAATATAATTTTATGGAGGAAACTATAATGACTGATGGACTTTCTGCTGGCGATGTCCTTGCCCTGACCAGAGACCGTGATGATGATGGCTATATGATGGCCTGGATGAACAACCCCTTTATTTATTTCGTGTGGATGATGTTTATGCGTTGGTTCAATAATGGAGACAACGGCAATGCTCTCACACAGGCAGAACTTTTTGATGGCCTTGGTCGTCAAGATATTCTTGGTAATCAGCGAGAAATTCAGCAATCTCTTTGCGGAATTAGTGGTGCGATGTAGACTGGTTTTGGTAATATTCGCTATGATAATCTCCAGAACGTAATGGGATTACAGAATGCAATGACTTCTGGATTTTATGGTGTAAATAGCGGATTAGCTGAAAACCGTTTTGCTCAGCAACAGTGTTGTTGTGAGACGAATCGCAGTATCGATGCGGTTCGTTCAGAAGCGTATAAAAATACGTGTGAAATCACAACTGCTATTCATGCCGAAGGAGAAGCTACCCGCGCGCTCATCAATGAAAACACTATGCAGACGCTTCGTGATAAACTTGCTGACCGCGACCGTGATCTTCTTTACGCGAACTTCCAGAACTCTCAGTATCTACAGAACTCTTATCTTGTTGATGCTCTTCGTCCTGTTTCACGCCCGGCCTATATCACTTGTTCTCCTTATCAGACCACTCAGAACTATTGTAATGGTGGTTTTGGCGTCGGCGGGTGCACTGGCGCGTAAGCTAATGTCTTACGTATCGCTCCATAAGGGAGGATTAGACTATGTTTGAAGTTTTTACTAACACGAGTCAGGTAATGGCTCAGAATACGGCGGTAGTTTTTGACCGTCAAAAATTTAGTGATTGCCGTGTAAAATTGAGCGGTGAGAATAATACAATCACGATATCTACTCCAGGACATTATCTTGTCCACTTTGACGGCATTGCTGGGAGCAACACGGTAGACACGGCGTTTAGCCTTTAGTTATATGTGAATGGAGTTGCTCAAGCTTGTGCTCGCTCGACTACAATTACCCCAGTTGCCAATAACGGGACTTCAATTGCCTTTGATACACTTATCTAGGTGAATAATTCTTGTTGTTGTGCGAATAACTCTCAATCTCTTCAAATTATTGCTACAGAGACTAACGCGGGAACTCTTACTCACGCTAATGTGGTGATAATTCACTTATGAAAGAACTGACAACACTCTATCAAATTATCTATGATGATTTGAAAGATAGTGATATGCTTATTGGGTATGCAAAAGAACTAAAAGATAGCAATAAACAGCTTGCAGATATTTATATGACAGATGCTAAGAATAGACTCGCGCATTCTCAATAGATGCATAAATAGTTTACCTCTATCGTTCAAGCAATGGGAGAGAATGGTGAGAAAGAAAAAGTGGCAGATTGTTTATGGGCTGTCTCTTATACACATCTGACGCTGCCGAC